>JAABUK010000065.1_pt1 | contig 246674 bp, 133 predicted proteins | sample 5559141 | NCBI WGS metagenome assembly JAABUK01 (sample SAMN10711869, study PRJNA513367) | rock metagenome | isolation source: Antarctica rocks | place: Antarctica: Victoria Land, Pudding Butte nord | collected 2016-01-03 | reverse complement strand
TAACTAAGATATTACTCTATATTTATTTCGTATATAAATTAATAATATATTAATTATATTATAGAAACTTAATAAATATAATAAAGTAAAATAATATATATAAAAAGTAAAGTAAATCTAATAAAGACTATTAATAATAAATAATAAAATAAATTCTATAATATTGAATAAAAGTAATAACGGATATATATATGTAGAAAATTTAGAAAATTATATAAAGTAGTTTAGAATCTCGATAAATAATAATAGTTATAATAGAAATTAATATTAAATAATAAATTATAGATAATTAGAGTAGTAATAAATTAATTAATAAATAAATAAATAAATAAATAAAGAGATATACTTTTAGTTTATTATTATTTGTAATTTATATAGTTTATTATTTATTTATAATTTACCCTTATCGCTCTCGTAATTTCTCTACGGAAATAACGACTTTATAAACTAATAATTAATTCATAAATAATAATATTATATAAATTTATAAGAATAGAATCTCTAAATCTTTCTATTATATATATAAATAATAAATTATTATTATATATAAAAATAATAAATTATTATTATTATTATAAATAATAATAAAAATATATAAAGAGATTAAAATTTATTATATTAAAAGTAAATATTAAAATATATCTCTATTATAAATATAATTATTATATTAACGAGTAGTATAATTTTTAATAAAATAATCCTTAAGTTATTTAAATAATAATAATTATAATTAATATAAATTCTAATAAATTCTATAAATTATCTTAAAATAGACTTCGAAATAAATAATTAAATAATTAGAGTAAATAATTTATAGAAATAATATATATTATAATTATATAATTATATTATATATTCTTTACTAAGCCTTACCGCCCCCGTAATCTCCTTGCGGAGATAGCGACCCTCTAGTCTCTTAGTATTCTCTTCCCTTCCTTGTCCATTCCCTTCCCTACTCCGGGGAAGGGAATAGGGGTCAGTTTTGTCCCTTCCCTTCCCTATTCCGCGGCGTACTCGTTATATTATTAATTATTTTATCTAGCGGAATTTCCGGCCTATTTAACCCCTTCGTAGTCTTAATCCACGAGAGTAACGAGTATAATTAAAGTCTATTAAGGCACCGAGCTAGTTAAGCGATTAAGTTATTAATATTATTACTTTCTATACTACTATAATATACTTTTAAGTTAGTATTTAAACGACTCGATAATTTCTTAAAATACCGGCGTTAATTAAGAATATATTTCCTTTATCTCTATCAAGTTCTAAATAAACACTTTCTTCGTTATTATTAAATTCGATATCGCTATCAAGTTATTCTATTAAATAAATTTCTATAGAAGAAATTATCTACTAAAGACCCCTCGGACCTAACTAATAACTATAGTAGTTTTTAATTATAACGAATACGAGCTTTAATAAAATATAGTTTATAGATTTTCGTAATTTTATTATAAATTTTATAATAATACCTCTAGTAGACTCTTTTAAACTATTAAGATTATAAGGTTTATAAAGTCTCTAAAGCGATAATATTACTTCTATTATATTAAAATAGAATATAACTAACCTCGGATTCTTCGACTCTATATATAATAATAAATCTACTAATATAGGGTCTAGTCTCGAGTATACTAGTAAAGAAATTTATTTTCGCGATATATATTTATTTATCGAGCGAGTTAAGGACCTAGTAATTATTAAAGATATTATAATATATCGGTAAAGCGGTGAGCCCGTATTCTACCGAAAAAGACGGAAAAGGCGCTTAGATTTATTTAACTTATATACTAGCCCTAGAGATCGATTTAATACCTACTTTCGTCTAAAGTATCTAAATACGCATTTAATACCTCGATTTATTTTGAATAATTTTAAATAAATAGGAATAAACTAGTCTAAATAATACTAGTAAATAGTTAGATATATATAATTATAAGTGAATTATATAATCTATAATACCGCGCTAGCTTAGGGGGTATTACGCGCGTATATAATTTTTATAAATCGATATAATTTAAAATCTAAACTAAATTAGCGTAGTTATAATACTTTATATAACCTTAGCGAGCTACCCGGCGTTAGTAGAAAATCTCGGATTTAAAATCTTAAATCCGAAGTTACTATTTTTAGGTTTTTTATTAAAAAAAAAAATTTTTTTTTTTTTTAGACGTTGTCTTTTCGTTATTTTTCCGCCTAAAGCTAGCAAAATACGTATTTAGTACCTCGACTCTTCTTGTACGGTCTCCCGCTTTACTAATATATAGGAAAATCTTTAGATTTACCTCCGCGGTACCGTTTTAAAATAATATACTATTAAACTCTCCGACGCCGAAAAAAGACTATCGAAATATAGTATTAACGATTCCGATATTATAAAATAAACCTAGTTTTTAATAAGAAGATTTAAAGAGTTTTTAAATATTATTATCGATACCGTTTTAAAGAAATATTACTTTATAAAAGATACTAATAACCGTTATAAACTACGTGAATATATATAGAAGATTTTAAAGTTTATTAAAAATACGGGAATATTACTACTCTAAAATTAATTTAATATTATTTATAATAGAATTGATCTTAAACTACGGTGTAATATTAAGAGATTTAATAATAATATTATAATTAATAACTTTCTAACGAGCCTCGATAATTATAAATATAAATAGTAGGCTCTAGTATCTAGAAAGTTAAATAAATATAATCGAGCGATTCCGCCGAACCGTAGTAATAATAATAGTAGTAGTAGTAGTAGTTACGGATAGCGCTAGCCTTAGTAGTATAGTTAATATTAAAACTTTCGTTAACTTTTTATTCCTTACCGTCCTACCGAAGGCTTCGGTAGAGATTATAAACTTTTATATAATAATATACCTTTTTATAAAAGTAATAATACTTTCTACGAAAGTAATTTATATAGACTTTTTTCGTTATTTTCTTCTTCTTAGAATAACGTTAACTAGTAATAATAATAGAATTTTAACTATTTACCGCCTCCTATAAAGTAGTTATAAATAATAAACGGAAATTTAAATCTATTATTTAAGTAGAAGATATTCCCTTTTAAATACTAAAATTAAAACTCTAGAGTAGGAAAAAACTTTAATAAGAATTTTTTTAAGAAACCCTTTTCGACTTAAAGAGTTTATTATATTAAAAATTAGGAAGTTATTAAGAATAAAGAAAATTAATCTACGGAAGTATTCTATTAAAGTAAAAATATTTATAACAATAATTAGGGTAGCTACTATAGTAGTAATAAAGATATTTTCTATAAAGGTACTATATAGGCTAGCGAATATATTAATAATATTATCGATTTAGAGGAATCTTAAGATAAAATAATTAATAGTTTTTTTATCGGTTAAGATCTAGTTATTAAAATAACCGATACTATTAATAAAATAATATACCGTTTATATAAATAGTCTTTCTCTTCTAATAATAAGTTATATATATATATTTAATAATATTAATCTCTAACTATACTAAACGACCCCGCTTCGAAGACTTCTCTTTTAACGAAGTTTATTATAACTCCGGCCTTAGCGAATCTCGGAGTTAATACTACTTTATTAAATTCCGCTACGTTAAAGATTATCTTTTTAACGAAGTAAATTATTAAATTTATATCTACCGATAATCCTACCCGCGGTTATATATTCCGTAGTTACTAATACACTATTATTAAAATATTTATAGAACTAGATAGTTAACTCTACGAGTTTTACTTCGATACCGGATATATTATAAACTTTATAAACCGATAGTTCTTAATAAAGTTTATAGAATTTAATTTATAAATCGAGATCCGTAGGATATTTATAATTATAAAAGTCCGTGGCTTAGACTCGAATAATTATAATATTAATAAATTCGTTATTATTTTTATATATATTTCTAGAAAGGACGGGAAAGTCGCCTTAATTATTAGAGAACTATATATCGTCGATAACCTATCTATTAAGGTCTTTATAAATATTAATATTATAAAGTTAAAAGAGATTATAATCGATACTAATAAGGATTTTATTATAATTATATTTTATAATAATTTAGAAGTCCTTATTTCTATAATTATAAAGGGTACTAGGATTAATACTATAATAATAAATAAATTTCGTTATATTATATTTATATATATAGATATAGTTATTATAGTTAAATCTATAAAGTCGGAGTTTCTTTAAAATTATAATTTACTATTCGAGCTTATTTAATTTAATATATTAATAGTAACTATTTACGTCGTTAATTATAAAATAGATGAAATTATAATTCGGAATAATACCGAGCTACCGGTAATTATTAGCCGATATACTAGACTAGGGAAAGTTATTAAATATAAAATAACCGAGTATTTCTAAATTAACGTCTTATATACTAGCCTAGTTATAAGACCTCCGAAGTCTTTATCCTCGAAACTTTCCGTTAAATCCTATTTTAAAACTAGTCTTATTATAATAGTAACGTTTAACGTAGTTATATCTTCGAATAACTCTAACACGAGGGGTAGAGTTAGTATTTCGACGGTATCGAATATCCTCCCTCCGAATATTATAATATTATTAATACCGAACGTTTCCGAGTAAAATTATTTTAATAATATACTAGTAGAGTAAATTCACTTTTTACCGAAATAGACTTCGTTAAAGACTTTAATTACGACGAAGTTTTTTATAATACCGAACCTCCCCTAGTCTAGAGCTAAGACGCTATACTATATAAATATTATAATTTATAATAATAATACTTCAGCCTCTACGATCGCCGACGTTATTAATTTATTTCTAGATCTATAAAAAGATATTAGAAATATAATAAATATCCTAGAATCTAAATAAATAGAGATTTCTTTTATCGATAATTAGAGAGAGATTTATAAGGCCGGTTAAACTCGTATTTATTTATTAGGAATATATAATAAAGAGGTTATTAATAAAGTCTTCGATAAACTATACTAGTAGGGCCGAATAAAATAAACGATTATAATAATATTATTTTCTTTTTTATATTTCGTCGTCTAAAAAGATTTAACCTCCGGTTTTAAAGAATATATAATTATCGATATTAGGGCTCTTAATAAAATTATAATATTTAATATTTATCTAGTCTCTATCTAAACTAAGATCCTAGTACTTTTATTAAATATTATATATATTTTAATTATCGACGTAGTAGCCTTCTTCTACTAATAGTAGGTAAAGCGATATTATTAATATCGTTTTACGGTAGCTATGTATAGAGGATAAGAAATATTTAATATATCGGTTATAGGCTATCGAAACTTACCGGCCTATATTTAATATATAATTAACTATATCCTTCGGCTATACCGAAAATTCTATTATATATATATCGATAATATTATTATTTTTTCTACTTCTCTATTAGAATATATTAATTATTTAATACTTATATTCCGAGCTCTAGTAGAGATAAATATTTTTATATTTATTAAAAAATTCTTCCTCGGTTACTTCTTTATTTAATTACTCGGTTAATATATCGACGCCTTAGGCCTAGTTATAATTAAAGATGAATTTACGATTATTAAAAACCTCGAATTTCTAAGGATATTATAAAACCTAGAATATTACTTAGGAATAACTATATATTTAAAATAATATATTCTGTACTACGCTACTATCGCCGAATCTTTATAAAAGCGAAAGACGTTATTAAACTAGAATTATCGGAGTATATAGAGTAATACTCGAAAATCTATAATAAATAAAATATTAGTTAATATATTTATATAAATAAAAATTAAGGTTTATAAATACCTTTAAGACGTTTTTATTAATTTTATTATATTATATTACACCGACCCGAAAAGACCTTTATTCGTCGATTTAGATACTAGTAAAGAATAGGGCTTCGGTATATATATATATTATATTAGAGACGACGATACTACGGAAGTACCGAAGTAAAAATTACTATAACTTATTCTTTTTTTATTAAGGTAGTTAATATCTATTAAGATAAAGTATTAACCTACCGAATTAAAGATAACTAGTATTATTTAGGTTATAAAGAAAATCCGATATCTTATTAAAGTAACTAGTAGTACTACTATCGTCTATACTAACTATACTTCTACTATAAGTATAATACGGTAGATTTTTATAAATATTACCTTTATTAAGAAGTTAAACTTTGGATTAATCCGCGAGTCCAAATACCTATAGAGATCTCGAATTAAATTATAGTATAAATATATATAGTGTATATTATACCCGATACGTTATTATACTTTACTAGTCGGTTATACTATCCTAAAATAAACGAATTAATTCTTAATATACTCTTAACTTTTCTAGTTAATATTATCGCCGTTAGTGAAGACTTTAAAGACCGCGTCCGTAGCGGTTACGAAGTAGAAGTATATTAGGTTAGGATTATAATTATAGTAGTAAAAAACACCGTACTCGGTAAGAATATAGTTAAACTACTATATAAACTTATTAATAATTTACTCTATTTCGACGATATCGAATATAATTATAGTCTTCGTCTATACCTACTAGCTACGCTAGAATATAAGGTTTTCTAGAAAATTTATAATAAAATAGGATATCCCGGTTATACTAGAATTTATAAAAAGTTTACACGTAGTATTTATATATTTAATATATCGACGAAGTTATATAAATACCTTAGAAACTACTCTTATTATTAATTCTATTAAACGCCTAGGTATTAATTTTATAACTCGCTATAATTAATTTACTCGCCGTATAGGCTCTTTAAAATTATAATTATTAACTTTATCCTCGCGCTACTAGAAGTTTCTACTGGCTAGGATTACGTAATATCGGTTATATATAAATTTAATAAAATAATAATATTAATTACGGGTAAAATAATTTAAGGCGGATTTTAATAAGTTTATTATTTACTAGTAAAACTTTTATTATTAAATTAGGGTCTTCCGTTAATAATTATTAATAACCGAGATACTCGATTTATTAAATAATTATAAAAGTAGATTATAACGGAGTTAAATATTAATATACTTTATTCGACTATATATTACTCTTAGACCGACGGATAGTTTAAGAAATTAAATAAAATTATTAAAATTACCCTAAAATACTTCCTATTAACCGTCGACGCGTATAAATAACCTATAATACTATTATAATTTTCGGTTATACTAAATAACTTTATTAAATATAATAGTACCCGCTTAGTACCTACCGAGATTTTATATAATTTTAAGATTAAAGAGTTACTTAACCTACTATATATTAATAATTTTAATATTTTTTAATTTAATGTAGTAGATATCTCTAGAGCCTTCCGTAACGTAGGACTCCCTACTACGGGGATAAATATAGATATAGAAATCCTTATTATAGAAATAGTAGAAGCCTCCCGTAATATATAACGTCCTATTATAAGAATACGATTAAGTATTATAGAAATAAAGAATATTATAATAAAAGTCTTTCGAGTCGAAATATTCTCTACTACCGCCTACCGTCCTAAATATATCGACGCGTAGGATATTATTACCTTTACGTCGCTCTAGATAAAGGAATATTACGATATTTACTATAAATTAATATTCTTTAAGATTAGAGATTATATTTATCTATATTTATATAGAGGATATTAAATAACCGGATTTCTATCTAAAAAGACCGGTTAATAATTCGTCGGACCTTTCTAAGTTATTAAGCGAATCGGTAAATTAATATATTATTTTAAACTTCTACCTACTATATTTATCTATAATATAGTTTCGGTTATTTACTTTAAATTTACTATTAAACTAGAAGAGGACCTATATAGGAGATATATTAAAGCTCCGCTACTAATTATCGTCGATAACGAAGAAGAATAAGAGATAGATAAGTTACTACGGAAATAATAATATCGATTTAAGAAAGCTAAGAATATAACTATATAATATTTTATTCATTAGAAGGGGTATAGGCCCGAGGATAATAAATAAATATTTATAAAGTAACTATAATATATACTTAATATTATTAAGAATTATAAAGATACTTATAACTAGTTTATTAGAATAATATAAATAAATATTTAATATAAACGAAGCTCCTTATTATAGTAATTTCGGTTTAATAAAAATCTCTATACTAGCGCTACTATTTTATAGAGATACCCTTTATACTACCGCTTCTTTAAATATTTAATCTATTTATACTATCGGGGCGATAACTTTATTTATTTAATAATAATTATTATAGTTATATTATATTTACTATACTAGGTTAGTTCCTTAATAGCGAAAGCTACTAACTATTTCTATTCGTTCAAAACGAATACTTAGTTAATTAATTAATTATTACTATTAAATATATATTATAAGTTTATTACTATACGACTTAAAGACCTTAAAGAACTTTATAAAAATAATAATATATAGTATCGATAGTACTTATAGCGACCCTAAAGCCGGCGAGAAATCCGTTTTATAATATTAGAAAAACTTCATAGTTAGTTAACGGAGGTACTCCTCTCTTATACCTCCCGAAATAATATAATCCGTTATAAACGTTAGTACCCCGTGGCTTTCGTAATTTATATTCTAAATATTGAGGCTAATTAGTCTATAGTTTATTAAAATCTATTTATATAATAAGTTTAGTTTTGTTTATAGAAAGCGGATCAAGAGTTATAGTACTATTAATTATTTTATATATTTAGGTACGTAGCTCTAAAAGAAAGATTAATAAATTTATAATAAACCGCGGACCCGTATAAATATATAAACGAAGATTTAACTCTATATATTTATATTAATTAAGATAAATAAATATATCGAATCTATTTACTATACTAGTTCCGGTCGCGGCCTCTATTATTATATAAATATTCTCCGCTAGTTAAACGAATTCTCAAATAAAGATAAAACTAATTAAGAATACTTTATATAAAATATAATCTTTAGTATCTTTCGGAATAAATATAAAAAAACCGAGTTCGCTATATAAATAATACGAGATACGAAGAATATAATATTAATACTAGAGAAAAGGTTCGCCTCGATAATATCTAGAACTTTTCCGTTACTATAACTTTTCTAATAGTTAATTTAATAAATAGGCCGAAATATTCCGTATATAAAGATTTAAAGCCACGACTATTTTTTTATAATTTAGTACTCACGATATTAATTAAAGTTATCGCGGAGAATATATTTAAAGATTATAATATTATAAAGGAATTATTAAAAATCGAATTATTAGAGAACGAAATATATTATCTTTAATAAAACGAAAATATACTCGGTAAACTCTTTTTCTACGTTATCTCTACCGGCGAGATAGAAAAAGTTAATATTTTTAATAAATATTTAAGGGAGCTAGGAGTATATATTAAATATCTACGACCCTCTACTATCTACGACTTTAGGGTAGAGAGTTTATATTTTATTAATAAAGTTTTACTATTTCCCCTTTTAACCCGATTTCTCGAGTTAATATAAGTAGTAAATAAACTCTATTCGGCGGTTTAAAAAATAAAGTATAATAAATACCGGGATAAGTATATTTATTATAATTCCTATATATTTAATAATACCGGGACCGATCTTTAAGGGGGTTACTTCGACGGAAAATTATATAATATTATAAATAATCGTTTCCGCGGGCTAACTCTATATTATAATTTAGAATTATAATAAATACTATTAACTAGGAAATAGTATAAACTAGAGAATACCCCCGAACTCGTTATTATTAAAATAGAGATCGACGCTTTAAACCCGAAGGTAAAGATAGACCCGACTATAAAAAAATATTAATAAATATTAATAATAAATAAATAAAAACTTATAATAGAAGAGTTTAGTAAATATTAAAAACTTTAATTAAATAAACTTCTAGCTAGCCCCGATGACGTCGATTTTATAAAATATTATTATAGCTAGTTCTATTATATTCGTTATCTTATACTCGAACGCGACCGACTAACGTCGAATCTTTTCCTCGTCGCTCTTATCTAGAGTAATAAGAGTCGCTCTATCCTCCGCGATATAATCGCGCTTTATCGATAGGATACCGAGGTTCCCTTCTATTTAAATTTAAAACCGGAGAAATATAATTATTTAATAATAAACTATAAACTAGAGCTCGATACGTTCGTAATATCCCCTCTATTATATATATCCTCTACGAATAAAATAAATTATTAACCTCGCTCTTTTCCTATAATAAACCGGCGGCCGAGAGATAAAGATATATCTATAATTATTATAAAAAGAGACTTATAACTATTTACGGCTTTATTAAACTATATTTCGATTATAGTAAATAGATTCTCGGTAAAGATAAATAGAATTATTATTATTAGGATTATTTATAGAGGCCGGAAATACTTCCTATTTAATATAATTCTTTCGTTTATAGCGGAAATCTTATTTACTCTAGGTATTACTCTTTTTATCTAGAGGATATTATATTTCTAACTTCGATATAAATATAATAATTCCTCGATCGAGAAAAATAGAAAATATATATCGATAGATATATTAAAAGGCTAGACGATTATAAAGTAACTAAATACTCTTATTCGAAGTTAAAATACGTCGACGCTTTTTAATTCGTTCTAGAGATGAAATTCCACCTTTAGAATATTTATTATCTCGACTTTATTAAAGATATTAAAAGACGTAGATTAAATAACAAAGTAGAATTTAAACCTAATTAGAGAAAGAGGTCTCGACGGATTAAAAATTATAATTTAAATATAAAGCTCGAAACGTGGCCTTAATTTATATATAAATTTATAGATAAGATAACGAAGTTATATAACTAATAATACGCTAGAATATTAATACCTCCTTCGATTAACTCGGAATATTTATCTCTATTAAATACTTCCGTCAGGGACGAGTTTATTAATACTATAGAAATACTACTATCTTTTATATATATTAATATATTCGATACGCTTGACCCGCGTCTCTATAATTAATAAAATATTATCTATACTTTCTTTTAGATCTATAGCGTTAATTAAGGTAATATTTACTCTTTATATATTAATTTATTGTTTTCGCGGGTGTCTCTACGAAATATAATCTCTAATTTTTTCGTTTATAAAAGACCTATAACTCTTATTTTCAGCCTTTTAGTTAATTATCTTTAATTAGTTCTTAGAGAGAGGCGGGGAATTTCGAGTTAATATAAATTTATATAATAAAATATTAAATTTTCATTCTCTATAAATAATTAGAGTTACCTCTATATAAGATTCTATCTAGTAGTCTACTTTTTTCTATTATATTCTTCTAGATCTTAGGGATAATTAGATTTTAAAGCCCCCTAAAAAAACCCCCGGGGTTTATTCCAAGACCTATTTATAAAGTATACTCCGGGGGTCCCTCTATTTTACCCTATACCTCCTAAATTACTACTCCTAGGCCTAGTCTCTTAGGAGTTATATTTAATTCTAAATTAAATTATTTTAAAGATAGGATCTCTTGAATTTATATTATTTTAGGTAGAGCCTCCTAGGAGCTCGGTCGCCCTAGTTTCTAAATAAACTAATATTTATTTATTTAATATTTATTCCTAGGAGAATTCTCCTAGTAGAATATTTCTAAAACGGGTTAATAAAAAAGAATTTCTAACTCGTATCCTCTCTTTTATTATTTTAATATAGAAGTTTACTTTATATTAAAAAAACTCTATTATCGTCTTCTAATTTATTTTTTTATATATTAAATAATTATTTTATATTATCCCGGTATAATCTTCCTACTAGTTTATTTATCGATATAAATAGGCTCGTTACTAGTAATATTACTATTAAAATAACGTCTATAAAAAGAATAGCGCCGCTTTTATCGAAAATAATATAAATAAAAATAATAGAAGAAGAAAAAAAGAAATAATACAGGGCTTTAAAATAAATCGAAGATAACTATATAAAGACTTAGTTATAGTAGGTTTATTCCTATCTACGAGTAGTATTTTAATAACAATTATAATAACCTTAAATATTTCAATCCTATTAACGAAACTTATTTCCGTAGATATTATTTCTATTAATATACGGTATATAAATAAATAATAAATAAGAATAGTCTTTATCTAAATACTCCCTCGAATACGGTTTCTAAAGATATTATATAATATAGTAAAATATAATATAATTTATATATCTCTAGCCCCGATAAAAATAACTTATAAATTACTTTAATTATAATTAATAAATAAGACCGAGGAGGAAGTATATTAGGCGGAAGTTATAAAAAATATATTTATAAAAAGAGTAGAGTTCCGGGACCTAGGTAAACCTTATATTTATTAAATAAAGATAATATTATAATAATTCCAAAATTAGTTAATTAGGTTAAAAATGAGTATTTAATTTAACTTTCGTTTACTTATTAAAATTACTATTAAAATACGTGGATTTATTAAAAGTAGTTTATATAAATAGCCCTCTACTAGTACTAAACTACTACGTTAAGAAATTACGTGAAAGTTCTTATCTATCTAGTAACTACTAATCTTTTTTACTCTAAATATAGTATATTCGATTCTCTCTCCCGGGTATAGAAGCTTCGGTACGTGATACTATAAATATTTTAAACTCTTCTATTTTAGGTATAGTAATATTAATAACTAGTAATTTAATAAGAATTTCGTTTAGCGAAAATATTATTCGAGGCCGTATACGTCGCGGCTTATATAACTAGTATATTATTAACGCGTTAAGTTTCTAATTTAGAGTAGAGAAGTATTACTAGAATCGAGAAGTTACTATTAAAATAGGGAGTTAGCGCTAGTATAATTAAACCCGGAACCGTAGTAGTTATTATAAAGGAATACGGCCGTTACTAAACTACACGATTATAACCCGAATATAAGATAGTTATAGGAGTATTACGTCAGAGAGCCATTTAAAACAATACACGGTTTTTTTTATTTAGTAAAGAAAAGGTCCTTTTCTTCCCATACCCTCGTAAATAGGTAAAGAAATTTAACGGCGCGGTAATTAACGTCCCTCTTTAAATAGAGAGAAACCCACGGTACCGAGACAAATTTATTATTTATAGGACTCAAATTTCTCCGTCGCGAGTATATAAAGTTATTATTAGTATGCCGTTATTCTTTAGCCGCTTCTCTATATGGATTCGGTTTATAATAAGAAAATATCGTAGTTATAATTATACTATCGATCGTCCCGTCGATAATATCGAAAGCCGCTTCGGCTATTTCCCCCTACTCTATTATAATTACCTTAGCGTAGTGGCGGGGATCCGTTATAGTCGATAGATATACCGTAGTAAATTAATTACCGGAAATAGCGCTTTGCGTAGGCTTTAAAAAAGTATCGCGCCCTACTATATATTCGGCTAGAACGGCTATTAGTTAGGATAGGATATCTTGGTCCTATCGATAAGAATCCTACACCTAGGTTATATTAAAGTAGTATTATTCCAACTATAACCTCATAAGAAAAGGTCTATTTAATAGTATACTTTATACGGTAGAATACTATATATTTAAAGTATCTACGGTACTCTAAAGTAACTTTATCCCCGTTATAATCTTATAAGGAATCGTCCGCTCTATAGTATATACTATATAATAGAAAAGTAACTCTAGAGTATATTAATATAGTATTATTATAGTTATAACTTCATAAGGAATAGTCTATTTAATAGTATATAATATACGATATAATAATAGCTAGAAGCGTACGCGATACTATATTAAATATAATAATACTTTATAGTTTATATAATCTCTCTCATAATTTTCCCTCTATATTACTTTAGTATAAGAGTAATATATCGATTTCTCTAAAATCTAATTAACTCGCTTATTTTTAACGTAAACTTTATATTTAGGGGCCAAAAACGGTAAGAGTATCTAGAGTCCTTTAATAGGCTTCCGAGATATTAGTAATAATTATTAATAAAGCCGGATAAACCGTTGATAAAGTATTAATAAAGTATTAATAAAATAGTAATAAACTATACTAGATTCTCGCTTAAAAGAATAATTAAATAGTATTAAAAAGTATAACTAAGGTACCTACTACTCTTAAACTAGTAAAACTATATAAGAGTAACTATAAGGCTACGAATAAAGTCATTATTTAAAAATCTACTTATTACGCTTATACGCTAGTTTATTATATCTATACTAAATGGTCTATACCCTAGCCTCCTACGAGCCTCGTAAAGGAGCCGCTTTATCCGCTTATATATATACCGCTAAATAATAGGCCGTAATCCTAAATAAGTACTAAAAGAGGAAAGTTAAGCCTAGTATAATCTAGGAGGAAGGGACTTAAGGTACTAAATAAGGCCCTACCTATTTAATAAATAGAGACCGAGCGGATAGAAGGGGGGAGGACTTATTTATAGTAAATTAAACCCTCTATTATCTAGGAGGAAGAGACTATACGGATCGATATAATCTACGTTAAATAAATTCTTAAGAATCGTCCTTTATTCGAAAGGCTATACTATATCCTCTAAATACTTTAACTTTAACGAGGTACGTAGTATTATTTAAGATACCTATATTAGACTTCCGAGGTAAATCGATAATAAAGTTATAAAGAGAATTATTAAATTTAGTATAGAGTATTAGAGTAAACTTATTAACTATTTCTTAACACTAACTAAAGAGTTATACGAGTACTTGGTCTTTTAATAGATATAGAAAGTTTTTAGACATTATTAGTAAACCCTATATTACGATATAAACTTATATATCGCTAGTAAACCCTATACTACGATATAAATTTAAATATCGTTAGTAAACCCTATATTACGACTATCGGGTATTCTTCGAAGAAGTATACTCGGCGTAGTATAAGATAGTTAAGTAAATCTTACGCTAGGAATAATTTTAACCTAGTATATTTAACGATAAAGTAATAAACTTAGTTTATAAAAAGGTACGCGTATTAATCTAGGTATATTATCGTAAAGTCTGTATACGTATATACGTAGAAGAATAAAAGAGTAAGATTAGAAAGTTTACGACTAGATAGGCTCGTATCGAAAAGATCTTAAAGATTATAAAGGGGAGGATAAACTTATATTAAAAAGATCTTAAAGATTATAAAGAGGAGGATAGACTTATATCGAAAAGATTTTAAAGATTATAGATAAGAGTATAAGAGAGTAAGAGTAGAAAGTTTACTATTAAATAAAGAGGAGGACGAGAGAGTAAGAGTAAAAAATTCACTACTAGATAAACTCGTATCGAAAAGAAATTAAAAATTATAGATAGAAGAATAAAAGGGTTAAATAACCGCGCTATAAATTACTTTATACGAGTTTAGTAATATACGAGTTTCCGTCTACGAGTTTCCGTCTATAAGATAGGATGAAAACTGTTTTCCTTATAATTCTTTAAATATAGGATATAGATATAGAAACGCTATATCTATTAGACGGGATAAAAGCTATTATATATAAAATAATCCTAGGATAAAAAGCTTACGAGTAAAGTAATAATACGAATTAAATAATAATATAAACACGAATTATAACTTACGATTACTACGTAATAACTAGTTGAACCGTACTAGAAACTTAATTAGAGCGCGAATTACTAGTAAGAATAACCACGTAATTAATAATAACTATATTAACTCGGCTAGGTTACGACGGAATATACTATATATAGACGTAACGGTATAGTACGATTTACGATTTATAATTACTACGTAATAATTAACTAAACCGTACTAGAAACTTGATTAGAGCACGAATTACTAGTAAGAATAACTACGTAACTAATAGTAACTATATTATTAAATAATAGGAAAAGGTAAATATATTAAGACCCGAGGTATATATTAATTATTTATTCCTACTCTTTCTAATTATACCGAGGAGGTATAGTGTATTCCTCCTCTTTCTAATTATATTATAGAAGGTATAGTATATTCCTACTCTTTTTAATTATATCGTAGGAGGTATAGTATATTCCTACTCTTTCTAATTATACCGAGGTAGTAAAGGGTTTAAGGGAGGAAATAAGACTTAAGGGAGGAAGTAAGGCGTTAAGGGAGGAAATAAGATATTAAAGGAGGAAATAAGACGTTAAGGGAGGAAGTAAAGCGTTAAGAGAGGAAGTAAAGCGTTAAGAGAGAAAGTAAAGCGTTAAGGGAGGAAGTAAAGCGTTAAGGGAGGTATAGGCGTTAAGGGAGGTATAAGTATTAAGACTTTAAAAGAGGAAGTAAGATTTAAGGGAGGTATAAATATAGTATATTCCTTCCTACTCTTTCTTCTAATTATACCGAGGAGGTATAGTATATTCCTACTCTTTCTTCTAATTATATTAAGGAGGTATAGGCGTTAAGAGAAATATAAACGTTAAAACTTTAAAAGAGGAAATAAAATTTAGAAAATAAATCTAATAGAGTAATACTAAAGTTATAACGACGGATATAGTTATAATACCCTAGTTATTAAGCCTTTTATATTAAGATCGAGAATATAATTAGTAGAGGCTATTAGTTAAGGGGATAGGGAGAGGACTTATTAATATAGTCGGCGAAGTAATTATAATACTAGGTCTATTACGTTTATAAGATTTTTTACCTCTACTACTTCCTAGTTACGTTACTAGATATTAAAGTGAATACGTAGTCTATAGGGCGAATATACGCTACCGCCGTATTATTAAATATTCGGATCTTTAATAAAGTACTAAGATAAAAGTTATATAAATAGTAAAAAAAGACCCGTCTTCTAAATACTACTAGTAAAGTCCGATATAAATAATCGCGGTAGGTATTTTTTGATTTTTCTAGTTTTGAATCTACTAAATTATTTTAGCGGGTGAAATAATATTAGAAAGTACGTCTATTAATAAAATACGAGGGGTAGTACTACCGGCGATTATAAAACTAATAATTTTCCGCTTAAGAAATAAAATTAGAGACGCTGTATTAGTTTTATTACTAGTATTTCCGTTTATCGGAAAAGAATTATTTCGAAGCTAGGCTATTTAGAAGAGTATATAATAATATTATATTTTAAGACTATACTTCTCTAAACTAGATACTATTAGTAGGTATAAAGTAATTCCATCGTTTATTATATTACTAATTTCTAAGGCTCGAGATATTAATTAATCGTCCTAAATATATCTCGTAGGGATAAAAATACCTATATAACGGAAATATTAAACGGGATATCATAGGTCCCGAATAAAATATTCTATACTTATTATAATAGTAGTTTTATAGGTTATAATTAACGAGTTATTAAATAAATAATAACCTAGGCTCCTAGGCTATTAGAGAGGCGTCGTCTCTTACCTCTTAATTTCTTCTTCTCTACTATAGTTTACCTAGTTTCTTTAGTACTATTTAAAGCTCCTCTACCCCTTCGTTAAAAACTAGAAATAAACGAAGCTTTATTAGGTTTAAATAAGTAAAGAAAAATCGGGGTAATACGACCCTTCGTGGCGTAAGAAAATCGATATCCTTATATTTAATCTCGTAAGGAATACGTTACTAGGAAGTTAGTAATAAAGAAGTATAAGACCTATCTCTATTATAGTATAATATTAGGATATAAATTAAAAGCGTGCTATCTTTAATATCTCTATAGTTTATAGCTCGGGAAATAGCTAGTATATCGGTAAATCCGGAAAAATAGTTTTGTAAAATCGCTACTTAATCGGTGTAAAATACGCATTTTACGCATTTCGTAGGTTATTAATAAACGAAATATAGCGTAGTAGAATATAATTAAATCTAACTTATCTTAGCTATATCTAAATTATATAAATAATAACGTATTATTATATAGATAGTAGTAGGGATAATCGAAGTATTAAAAGCGCGTTTCCTTAAATCTAGGCTAGATCTAGGTTAGATCTAGGCCAGAGCTAGGCCTAGATTTAAATAATATCTCTAACTTCTTTATAAATATTATAAGTATACTCGGTAATATATTCGTAGATTAATATTCCTTTTTCGTTATTATTTTAAAGGTTTTTATTAGTAGCCTTTAATTCCCGGGGCCCTATATCGATCGTAAATCTAAAAGGAGGTTAAGGAATATATAGTTAGATACCGCGTTAAATAGCGGTAGATATAATTAAAGTATTAAAAGCGTAGGCCTTTAGTAGCGAGTTTAGGGATTAGGTAAAATCTAGGTTAAACCTAAAGAATATTTAGGCCAGATCTAGGCCTAGATCTAGACCAGATATAATACTCGGTTTTTCATTATCGTATTAAATATAATAGAATGGAGGATTAGAATCGTAAGCGATAATAACGTATTATAGTAAATATTATTACGTATAAAATTATATAGAGAAGTAATAGGCTTCCTAGCTCTTACTCGAGCCTAAATATCTAGTGGTTTAAAAACGTAAAAACGCTTCACTAAAATAACTAAATATTGTATCCGTAACTACTCTGACCGCGCTTTTATCTAATATATATATTATCTTTTTAAATCGCCTCTATACCTTCCCTAGTATTATTACTAGCCGTAGTATCATTAATATTCTAAACACTATTATTATATCTAGGACCATTACCTCCGTTAGCGCCTTTTATACCCTCCGTATTCGTTATATTTATAGTCTTAAATATATCTACCCTAAAATCCGCCTTCGATTTCCGCTTCCCCTCTACGTGCTCCTTAATTCCGGTATTAATATATAATATATACTAAAATATTTCCTCTAACTAGGTTATTTAATACGTTCTCTTCGGTATTTATTTATATAACCCGATAGAGTAGAGGGGCTTATAGAATAATTATAATCGTATATATAAGATTCAAGCCTACGCCTATCTACCGCGTAAATCTAATTAGAAAATTAGGTATATTATTCTCTACTAGTTTACGATTATAATTAATCTTTCGTATTAACGCGTATATAATTACGACCCTCGCCTTATCGGTCTTAAAGAATATTCGTATTTTAGGTTTAAACTCCTCTCGGATATACTATAATAAAGAAAAGTTAGTATTAAATACTATATTTGGAAAAGAGAACGCTATATTTAATATATTAGAAGAAACGAGTTTAGGCTCTTTTATACTAGAGATTTTAAAGAAGAGAAGGATTTACCTATTCTATTACTAAAATTATCTCGATGAATAAAGATATAATTAATATATTTACCCCTTTATATTTCTTAAAAATAGAGGCGATAACCTTAAGTTTAGAGGATATTTTCTTAAGTATTATATAATCTCTACCTAGGATATAATCTTTTTATATCCGATTATTATCTTTATTTATACTAGAGGCCGCGGTCGTATCGTTAATCTATTTCTTATTAAGAGTTTTAAAGGAGATAGCGAGGGTAGGTAGAAATCTATATAATTAAAGAACCCGTAGTATAATAGGTATTATATTAAAATAAACCAAAATCAAATACTAAGGACGTTAGTATAGGAAAGAGGTATTATAGTCCTAATATTCCTCCGGTAGTCTTACCGCTATTAGAGTCTTTCTAGTATAATAGTCTTCTAATTAATAATAATAGACCTAAATCGCGGCTAGAGTCTTAATAAGTAAATAACTATAAGGTCTTTTTAATAAAGTTTCTTAAACGTTATAAGATATATCTAATTTAATTACTCTTTTTATATCGTAGTATCGAGGTATAAAGGAGTATATTAGCGAGGATATTTATTACCTTAATAAATCTCTCCTATACCCTAGTTTTCTTATATATCGGGTAGTAGTACTCGTAGACTTTTCTAGGTTAATAAGTCCGAAGCGTTAATAACCGAATTAATAATTATTCTAGTAAATATCTTCTATAGTAGTCCGAGGGGCTATAATATCCTTTAGGTTTTAATTAATAATCGTTCTAAATATAGTTATAAAATAAAAGTTATATTTAAGGCGAGTCTTCTTTATTTTTTAAAGAGGATAATATAAATCTTTACCTAAATTTCTTACCCTATTATATTCGCCTACGATCACGAAGCCGTACTAGAAATAATAGATTACTTCCTCTTTAGTCTCTTTTTTCATTTACTTTATATAGGGATATTTATATTCTTTATTAAAGACTTTATTAAAGGTTAACTATATCTACTATATAATAACTATATATAGCGATATATTTATTACGCTCGGGGAATTATATTATATAGGGTTAATACTTTTTTACTTTTAAATTATATTACCTTAAAGTTCTTTTTATTATATACCGTCGCTAAATTCTTCGTCGCCCTTTTATTTATAATATAGCCGTATTTTTATTATTATATTAATAACTACGAGCTATATCTCTAGGTCTTTAAAGTCGATTACCGATTTTAATTCACTAGCCTAAATACCGAGATCGGGCGGTGAGATAAGGAATAGTTTAAACTCGTTAATTAATATAATATAAATAGCCTCTAAGCCCGGTGAATATAAATATTTATAAAATCATCGATTCGTAGGATATTTAGAGCCCGTAGGAGTATTTTTATAGTAGTATTAAGGCTTTACTAGCTACTCCTTTTATTTACGTTAGATCTCTACCTATTTCCGGTATAAATAGCGATAGAATATAATAGCGCCTATAACTTCATAGGTCTTTATATAATTAGAATTAATTAGGGAGCTTAATAGATAAAATTATAAACTTTATATTTTCTATATTTATTTATATACTCTAGACGAATATTATAGTATCCTAAATCTTCTTTATTATTTAATATAACTATAAATATATAGAGTTACTACTAGTAATAACTTGACTTCAGTATTCTAGGAATCGTTATTATACTATCACCGCGAGAATTATTAGGGTAGGCGATTTTCGCGAATATAATAGCGCGTTTTTATATACTATCGTAAATATATTCGTATAAATAATTATTATTAAGTTTTTTAAAGTTAGGAAGATAGTTAGTAAATATAATACTATTAGAGGAGATATCGACTAACCGTTATTTATATATTATAGTTAACTCTACCTTCTCTTCTTTAACCCCGTTATTATCTTTATTATTACTAATAACTAGTTCGGAGGATTCTTTAAATACGAATTTATCCTTTTAGTTTAATTACTCGGAGGACTCCTTTAAAGGCTCGGGGGATTCGCGAGGCTTTTTAAATAAAAGTTTCTTCGGAGGTTATTTCTATAATAGTAGTAATAAATCGTCTTTATTATTATTAGAACTTAAGAGCTTCGTCCGGCTCTTTAACTTTTTTATTATCGGTAAATAAATTAAGTCTTAATAAAAGATATTAAAAAAAGGGCGATATTTTAAAGCTATAAAGAAAAGAGGTTAATCTCGAAATAAAGAAAACGGGAAATAGTAGGTAGATACGAATATACTTTCGATATTAATTTTTATAATAGCTCCTTTTTTTCGAGCTCCTTCGGGCGCGATAATAGGTTTTTATTTATAATATATTAAGTACCTAAAAGAGGGAAGAACGGAGGAGGAAAAGAATAAATTTAAGATTTTAATAAAAGATAAATTTATCTCTTAAATTAGATTAAATATTAAAGGATAAGGGATATAATTAATTAAAGTTATCGTTTATTATAACCTCGATTTTTATCGAGTTTATACCTTTATCTAGGAAATACTAAATAATACTCAATAAGTTATTATTTTTTAAGATATTAATATAATACCCCTTTATAGTATAATAAGTAAGGTAATCGAAGCTCGGGTCTATTATTAGGTCGCGAGATATTAAATAATCCTAAAGTAGTAAGAATCGTAAATAAACTATATTAAATTCTTTAAATAATGGATATAAGGAGATTTTAAAAAACCGGGTCTTATATACGAACTTCCCTAGCGTATATTAATTTAATATATAGTCGATCTCGAAGTCTTTAAACGAGCGAAGTAAAAGAGGATTAAGAATAATTCTCGGTTCCTATTTAATACGAAGATTACTCGAACTAGCTACTACTACCACTTAACTTTAGAAATCCGGAGGCGGTATATTATTAAATTTATATTTAATTTTTAACGGCTTATTAGAGCTTCCCTAGTAAATAATAATACCGATATATATTTTTTCGCCGAAATCTATATAGCCTTAGACTTAGATTTGGTCGCTAAATTTAATTATTAAATATTAACCCTACCGGACTCTCTTATCTTTAAGCGCGATTTTAAGGTTCGGTTAATTCTTAAATATATTATTTATAAAGTAATACTACTCCACGAGCTCTTTAGCTTATTAAAATACGGTATTAATAATATAATAATAAATCGGCGTATATGCGCCTTTTATATACATAATAGTCTAGTTATCTTTAGATAGCTTTCCGTTGTAGTTAAATAATAAAAGAGGTTATTATAGTACTATAACGGTAATAAGTAGATGGATTTAATAATGATTATATAGCTAGAAGAGTATAATAGTATATATAATAACTATAATAATTAATTCTAGTAAAGTATAATAGATTAGATAGTAAATATACCTAAATCTAGGCCTAGATCTAGTTAAAACGTATAAGTTAAGAGCTCGGGCGTTAGTTTTTACGGGTATAATACCCGAGATTTCGTCTCCTAGTATAAGGCCACGCGAATATTAAATTATCCGAGATTTACCCGGCCTATTTAAGGCTCTACTTTAAAAAGTAATATTTATATATTATTTAATAAAAGAGAAGTAAAAGAGTACTAGAAGAGATTAATATTAGATAATATAATATCTATATAATAAGGTCTTTAATCCAGTCGAGTTTTAAGAGATATATATACCTTCGTATTATTAAATCCACGAATATCGTTTTTAATAATTTAAATTCCGTGAAAATCATTTCAAAATAAATATTTCGAATATTAATATTCTATACCGTTTATAATTTCACGCTAAAATTAATAATATATTTAATTATTATCTTTAGCGTCGGTTATATATATTTCCCTAGCCCTTTCTACCCGTAGAACGAATATTACTTATATTAGAACTATTAAAATTATATATGAATCTATTATAGTAAAATCTTTTAATACCGTCTATTCAAATTAAATAATCTTATTATAATATATATCGAGTTTATAGCCCGAATACTATCGCTAGCGTAACTATCTTAGTTAAGTAGGAGTTAGTACTATAAACCTACGGGGTAAAGAACGTTAATATTTATAAAATATTAATTTTAATATTAATTTCCTATTTAAGTGGTTTAAGGTTAAGGTTTACTAAGATCTAGTCTAGATCTAGCCTAGATCTAACCTAGATCTAGGTAAACTTTAATAACTTAACCTAAACGCGTCCGAGTTTAAAATAATAACTTTATTTATAAATATATAAAACCGCGTTTTTAATAAATATTCTTTTTTTAAGCTTTCTACTTTTAATACTAGATAACGCGAAGTACGTAATAAAACGACTATAGTACAGTTAATATAACTTCTTTTAAGCGAAGAATTACTCGGGCCTATTACGATACTTAAATATATATAAAGGGCCTTAGTCTAAATATAGGAAACTAGTAAATATCTTTAACTCTATTAAGAATTAAACGGGCTTTATATTCGCTTAATACGAAATCTTTTAATTCTAGGAGCTACCCGCGCCTAGCGGTAATAAATTAAATACGGATTAACTAATAAAATTCTATACTATTTATTATAATATAAATAGACCGCCTTTTAAGTATCTAGGGATTAATAAAGATAATAATAAAGATATTATTACCTAGGAGTTTATACGAGTATATTAATAATCTATCTAGGCCCTCGTCTACTTCGATAAACGTACTAGAACCGGTTATAATATCTTCCTCCGCGATTATATTATTTATCTCCTTTAGAAGCCTTCTATCTATATCTAATTCTCTTTATATAAAATCTTTCACCGACTTTATAGGGCGAGACGCCGGCTCTATTATAATAACGTATATAAAACTAGATCGCGCGTAATACTAAAAACGTCGACGAAATACACTATAGTTAATAATAATAAAAGATATATACTACCCGTTCGGTAATAAAGTTAGTTAGACTATTATTTACTTATTTTCCGAATACTATATAATTAAAACGAGTATTAACGTATACCTTAAATCTATAGAAATTAAGGTAAATTAGAAGGAGGAGGTGATTTTCCGTAATATAGAATAATATCGGTAACTGGTAGAATATGATATTTAATAAGGTATATATAATAATGGCTAGATAATCGATGATCTCCGCGTACCTAACGAGATTAACTATTTTAATAATTTATATTTCAAATTATATTACCGTAATATTATTAAAGTTATCCGTTTTTTCCTCGGCTATAAACCGTTTAAAGATAATCTAGTATATATATTTATAAAAATCACGAACGATAGTAATAATAGGGTAGTTAATAAAATATATACTAATATCTAATAATAGGAAATATAACTATAAATCCCTATTAGAGGTACTATTATCCCTCTTATATTATCGTCCGACGAGATAGTAATAATTTAATATTATAGCGACCTTTCCCTCTAGCTAGTATATATAATTATCGAGAACCTCGACTATACGATATATAAGGCCTAAAAGCGACCTAGCCTAATTCTCCTAGGTTTAATCCCTCGTATTAAGAACGAAAAGGAATTCGGTAATTATATATAATTAGATATCTATTATCTCGCGCTAAGGCGTATACTCTAGCGTATATATAACCGTTATTATTTATTCAAATAATATATTAAAGTAACTAAAGTAATTAAAGACCTAGTAATATAAGGGATCGATATTATATACACGGATAATTAACCCCGAAAATACTATCTAATAATTATATCGTTTATAGCCGACTACCTAGAGTAAATCTTAATAATAAAGATAAAATAAAATCGTTAGTATCTAATATATTTAGTCCCGCCTAATAAACGAGGGGAGTTAACTAGGACATAGGAGCCGCGGACCTACGAATATATATATCGAAGGATAAAGGTATAAAGGAGAGATCCCGACCTCGCTAAAGATTTAATAGTTATCTACGACGTTAAAAATTTCGCCTAGCGTTATTATTTAGTTAATATCTATATTATTCTTATTATCGATATATTATACTAGCTTTTAAAAGGAATTATTATAAGATTAATTAACTAAATTCGGGATTTAATTAAAGACTACGTGGTTCCTATAACTACTAAATAAATAAAGAAAGGGGTAGCTAGGCCGAAGAAATCTTTAAAATAATTAATAATAAAGATTAAATTAGATTATCGTTTTCACTAGGTACTAGGTTTCGTAGGGTTAAAATTATTTAAAAACTTTAATAAAATAAAATAGTAGAGTGGTAACGAATAAAAAACGATATTATAATAATTAATAACCGTCGTTACCCCTTTATTTATTAAGCGCGTACCGGCTACCCTATATTATATACGGGCTATATTTAACTTTATTATATTTACCTAATATACGTTTTATAACGGCGATACTTTATAATATATATAATACGCGCTCTATCGTATTTATAAGTTAAAGGTAGTTTTCCGTAAATACCGGCCGAGTAATAATTCGGACCTAAACTTAAAAGACCCTACCGATCGGTATTTTAATATATTAAAATTATACGCGATAACGTATTACGTTAAATATATTCGAAGATATAAAAGTGCCTAGAACTTCGATATTTACTATAAAGAGACGGTTTATAGGTTTCTCCTTAAAGAACCTTTTTTATAGATAAATAAAACTAATAAATTCGAGACGTAATTACTACGGTATAATATTATATACTATAATATAAGAGTTATATAGGAAGTTATAATAATACTTTCCGTTAAACCTACCGTTATTTTTAATAATAAAATAAAATAATAGAATACCCGGCCGTATCGAGAGAAATTAGATTTAAATAAATATATATTTATTCCTAATAAGGATACGCCGTTATACTACGGTATATAGGTACTAGATACTAATTATTATCGTTTAATAACTACGGTAGCGAGGGCTTCTTACTTTAATACTAAAGATCTTATCGACGCTATAGCGGTATTTATACGGGAGAGCCGTAAGAAATAAAATAAAAATCCGGGCTCTATTAAAGATTAGCGGAGACGGGAGACGGATCCTAATTAGGCGGGAGATATATATATTTTTATATATCGATTATTAATATATTAGGTTCGTAATAATAAGGAGAGCCAGAATTTAGGGCGGTTTATAAAGAGATTAATCTATTATACCCTTAACTTTCGTTCTATTAATAAGCCTCGTAATAATTATATCTAGATTAATAATAAAGCGACTCGTTTATAAAGTTAAGGCGAGACCGAGTAGGAGGCCCTTTATATAGTAATCGGCCAGCTCGAGTTAATTATTAATATTTATAACCACGAATAACTAAACGATAAGGGTAAATATAGGGTATATACTAGCGCGTTAATTACTCTATATTAATTAAAGAATAACGGGAGAGTCGACGATATGTATAGGATATTCGAAATAAAGTATATTTTAACTAGTAGAACGAAAAGACCCCGAGAACTATACGATTATCGCCTCTTCGAAATATAGGATATTATCCGGAGTACGTATATAGTACCTATTAAACGAGAAGGATACTATTATATAAATAATTTTATCGACTAGGACTAATATAATACTATTTATAATCCTAACTTTATAACGAAAGGTATTAAGGTAGTAGATTAATTTATAAAATAAATATAATAACTATATATTCATAAAAAATCACCGTCCGCGATAATATATTTATTATACCGCCTAATAATACGTATACCCCGGGCTCTTACTTAATAGTAGTACTATAACCGTATAACGGTTAATAATAATAACGAGAGCAACGGGTATAATATAGAGATAAATTATAATTAAGGTATGAACTCGATTAATAATAATTAATAGGAAGAGAATTAGAGGGTCTAAACTAAGTAGGAGATTTATTAAATAAAAATTCTTAAGATACTACTCTTATAGAATTAAATAAGAAAAGAAGTAGACTCCTAAATTAACCCTTATTATCTAGCGCTCCTTCGGTATATATTTCGCTAGTAAAAATAAAAGTACTTAATTTATAAATAAAGATATTATAATTTATTTTTTATAGGATCTATCTCGGTCTACCCTCTACTAAACTCGTCTTAATAGACGGCCGCCGCTTCTAATCGTATTTATAACGCCCTTATACTCTTATAATTTATAGTATTATATAACCCGAATTCGGTATTCGGATTAACCTTAGCCTAGATTTAGGCTAGATCTAGTCTAAACCTAGCCTAGATCTAGGCTAAGGCTAATCCGACGCGTATTTATTTATTATTATCGTATATATAGTTCCACCCTCTTTCCTATATATTAAAATAAACCTATTCTATATCTCGATTAGTTAATATACTCTATATTACCGAATAATATCTGAGTCTATATATATACGACGTAGTAGTATACTAAACGGTAAAATTAAACTAAATTATACCTCCTACGTATTATAATACGGCCTTAACTAGTTAAAGAATTCATAATAATAACTCCTTCGATAAAACTAAAGACTAATTTTAATAATAAACTATATTAATACTCCTAGAATAAATCTCGGCCATAAATAATTTACCTATTCCGATATACGAGTAATGGCACGTATTAAGAATACGTTAATTATAAATCCTTCTAGTATATATTAGCTGATATTAACTATCGATAAAAACGAAGAAAATATATACGGAGGTAAGAAGGTCGATACCGAGGCCGACGATAATAATATCAGGCTTCCTGCCCCGAAGCGACGGAAAACGGACGACGTATCTCGGTTAAACGGATCAGGCAGGGCCACGCCATATATATATATATATATTTCATATAGGAGTTAGTAATATAACTAACCTTTCTATAATTCTTATCGTTTATCGGCCGTCGTATATCCTCGTCTTTATCTTACCCTAACTCTTATATATATAAATTAAAAGATACGAGGTTTTCTAGTAACACGTTATATAAACCTTTAACGAAACGCTACCGTAATTACGACGCGTTATAGTTAAGAAACGAGTCGTTACTACTATAGGCGGGCGTAGGACGTCGTATTAAATCGGTATTATATATTTAAGGCCACGAGGTCGTTCTCTAGTATATAAGATAGGTAATATTAATAACCCTCGTTACGGGATATAAAGACTCGGGATATAGCCTATAAATAAACTTTAATAAAAAAAGCGAAGTTAGCGCTTTAATCTAGAAACTCTAACGGAATATTATTAATAAATATAATAAAGCCCTCGGGTTAAAGGATAAGGTAGTAAAAAAAACTCTAAATCTAACGGAGGCCCGAGAGGTATTAATCTACTAGGTTTAAACTAAAGATATATTAATCGAAATTAATTATTTAATTATATCGATAATTACCGCGCCCTAATAATAATAAAAGTTCGATAGGTCGTAGCGGTATATTATATCTTTTCTATAATAAGACGAAATATTAAAGAGATAATTACTACTAAAATAAAGAATAGAAGATGAATATATAATTATAATAACGATATAAGTCTTAATATTTCCTTATTAAGATTTAATATTAATTATTAATAAACCTAAACTACTTTACCGCTTCCTTAGAGATCTAGTAGTAAAAGTTATAATCTTATTATTCTTTTAATCGGACCTAGGTTAACTAGGAACTCATAATAATATTAAATATATATTTAGGCCCTTAACGGGAACTATAATAATTATAATCTACGTTATAATTCACTATATTATTAAAGAATATGAAATAAGGAAGTAAATACGGATTAAATTCGAAGGTAAATATATTAAAAGTAAATTAAACTCGACCCTTTTCTTTATATCTCTTAATATTAATATAAAGTAATATAAAGTTATAGACTTAAATAGGGGAGACGTAGGAGGAATAAATATTTATATAATAAAATATAACAGTAGAGGCCCTATCGAGTAGGATTAACTAAGAAATAAGAAAAGAAGAAATACCGGTGGATAATATAAACGATTTCGTCTATAGATAGAAAGATAGAATCGATAATTTAGTCGGTTATAAAGGTTTCCGTATTATATTTAATTATCTCCTAATTATTAATAAGACTATTATAAATTCGCCGGCTCCTCGATAATATAATATACGGGAGGACGAGATAAATACTATAAAAAGAGATAATACGAAAGAAAGGAGTACTAGTAGATCTCGGAAAAACGAGTTATTTATCTTTATAAGGGTAAATATTTCTCTTATTCTAATAAAGCTAAATTAGCGGACGAGGTATTAATAAGAACTCTAACTTATTAGATAGTATTTAACGAGGTATAAGAGGAGGTAGAGTCTTTATATAGTTTATTATTAATCCTCGAATACTAATATAACTATCTAGGCGGATACTCGAGTAGCTTTATTTAATAGATCGGTAGAAAACCGGGGTAGTAATATACATAGCGTAGAGAGCCTTATAAATCACGAAATAATATAATATTATAATATTATACTTATTATAGATATATACTAATACTATATATTAAATAATAACTACCGGTCTTTATTATATAAAAACTTAAAGATATTAAACCTAACGAATAGATTAATTCCTTTAATATTAATAAGGATCCTACCGAGTTTATACTATATACGTTTAAGCTCTTTATTATATACGAAGGCTTCCGAAAGAGGTTAAAGCTTAAGAAAAAAGAAGAGAAAACGATATAATAGAAAGAACGGGGTCAAGATTATATAGTAGACGATACGCGTATATAAAATATAGTACTCGAGACTGCGAGGAAGGAGAGGTATATTATTTTAATATAAACTACCTAGGTTAATAACCCGGACGATGAATAAAAGATAGATTATATATATAGTAGACTATTTTTATAATTAAAGATAATGGCGGCCTAGATTTAGCCTAGATTTAACCTATATCTAGACTAGATCTAGGCCAGATCTAGGTATAAATTAACTTACGAGAACAAATAGTAACGGTTTCTTAATAAACGGATTTTAGGATATCTATAACTCCCCTATAATATAATAAATAAATAAAGTAGAATATATATTAATTAATTAATATATATATAAAGATCTAAATGCGATAACGATATTAAAGACGCTAACGGTAATGATTATAATAATGATACTATTATTACCTAAAGTATAAATGGTATATTTAAAGCACTATAGAATAATATTAAGGATTATCCATTTATTATTATTTGCCCGTTGAGTATTAATTATACTAGAATCAGTTATATAAGTATATTTTAGGTACTAAATATACTAAAATCAACTATATAATTATATTTTGGTTATATAATATACTTAGAATACGGGACATGAGTAGATACGTATTTCTAGTATTTTATACAATTTCGGTATAAAATGCGCAAAAATCGGGGTTTCCGGACTTGCCGATATAGTATAACTCGGTATAAATTAAACTTCTTTAGAGCGTATAAATCGAAGGTCGATAATATAATAAAAGTAAAATTATAATTAATCTTTCGAGTTGATACTACTAACGATTATTTTTAGTAGGTACACTTTAAGGAATTCAGGGGCTTAATAGTACTAACGAGAGTAATTATTTCTAATTAATAGCGAATAGATTTTATTTACTTATACTAATTAAATATTACCGTCGATTCTCGCGAGGTATAATGATAGTAGTAGATAATAGAGGCGAAAAGTAGAAATCTTAAACTCTTTATCTCGTCGGTGCTCGAGGGGCGGTAGATATTTTAATTAAAAAAACTTAATTCCTTATAACTCTATTTTATATTAATTATTATTTATCTAGTATCTCTGACTTTTAACGAGGAAACCTGCGATAAATATATTAGAAGATACTATATATATCGGCCTAGAGAGTAATTAATAATAGACGATAACGTTATTAAAGAGAGCGGAGTAGACGAAATTATCTCTATTCTCGAGTAGATTATAGTAGATTTTTACTAGATAGGGTATCTTATTTATATAGTAATATATATAGAAATAGTCCGCTAGATAGGGTATTATTAAAAGTATAGTATCGACTTTAAGTATAAGAGCTAACTTAAAGCCTAGCTAAATATATTTTAAATAGTAAATTATCGTGATATTCTCCGCTAAAGAGTATATCGAGTATTAGATCTTTAAGGAAGGTATCGTCTAGAGATATATAATAATAATAAATAAGGAAATATAGAGTAAATATATAGACTAGATATCTTATAGCGCGAGTAAAGCTAAGTATTATACTTTACTTAATAAACGCTTTAGTAATAATAAGGAGTTATCTTTATCCTTATCTTTATCCTTAATAAATATTAATAATTCCTCGTCGCTACTATTAACTGGCGTTCTACCGTAGTAGATATAATTCTCGTCTTTATTAAGGTTAAGTATTAGTTTAGTTCGGCGCGAAGGTCTTCGAATATAAGACTCGACTAAGACTAAATCCTTAATCTATACCTTCTCGTATTTCTGAGAAATCGCTATACGATTAAACTATTATAGAATATTATCGCGATTATACGCGGAGACCTTGAGGGTAGTATTATCGTTATATTAATTTATTTAAAACTTGATCTTAGCGGCGAGGATTAACTAGATACCTAGTAAAAGTAATTAATATTAATATAGTAAAGTAATAATACGTTAAGCTACCTATATTTAAAGAAATATCGTTACTACTTTTTAATTCGTTTAGTCTTAACGATATCTATAGCTTTATTCGCGAACTCTATTACTTATCGGAATAAGGATAATAAATAGAGCTTTATAAATAACTTAGCGAGTCGCGGTATATTCGTCTCGGTTTTTAACTAGCCGGTAGTATCTTTTTTAAAGAACTATTCGATTTTAAACTAAATAAAATATAAATAGAAATATTCGATAAAAGTAAAAGTAGTTATACCTTTATATTAGCGATAACTTTTATTTTCTAGTTCGTCCTATAATATCCTATCCGCCGCCGTATTTCTCTAAATATTAATAACGATCTATCTTCGTAGGGAAAGATTTTCCTAATTAAAGGTTTATACTCCTCGAAATTAAACTACCGGAGGTAATATATATATAAGATATAGAGTAGATCTTTAAATTTCGATATAATATCGGGGTTTATTCATTCCTCGTTAGATCCTATTAAAGATAGGGACGGTAGTAGTATAAACTCGTTATTATTATTATATCTCTTTAGTTTTTTTTATCTCGCTAGCTCTTCTCCTAATCTTCGATTATCTTAATTAACGATAATTTAAAGGTCTCTATCCGGCTACTACGACTTATTTAATAGAGTTCCGTTATTTTAAATTAATTAGTATTAAACCTAGAAGTAGAATAAACGAGTCTATTATTCGGTAGTTATTTAATTTTAGTTCCTTTCCCTTCCCTTTTTTAGTCTTCTTTTTTAATTTCGAGGCTTTAACTTTCTTAACTTTCTACTATAATTATAATAATAATACTTTACGTTTACTACCTTAAATAGGAGTAGTTAAGGGCTAGGTATCCTATTACCTAAATTACGATAGTAATTAATTTACTATATCTTAGGCTATATTTTCTAGTTTACTTTAAATATATATAAAAGGTTAAGAATAAGAAGAAAGGGTAGAACGGGTAATAGTAGGTCTAGAATAAATAATAATAGTTTAGAGAAGCGAGGAATTCTATTTATAGGAGTTATCTAGCGCGCCGAAATTCTTCTATATTAATATAAAATACCTTAGGTATATAAAAGAGAGTAGAGATAAATATATTTTAAATATCTCGAAATTATAACGTAAGATATATAGTAGTTAAAACCGCTAGTACTTTGACCTTTAATATTATTTAATATTTATTAATAAATAGGTATGAAGTTCTAAGCTAAAGACGTTATTAATAGAGAAGGCCCTAATTTATATATTAGCGATTATCTCCCTTCCCGACCCTTATTATTATCCTAAATTACTAGCGGTAGCGAGTTAATTATATAATCGAAGTAAAGAGGAGGGTTATACTTTAAATCCCGTAAACCCATTATAGTTAAAGTAATAAACTATATTAGGAGGTTAACTAGAGGGTCGTGGATATTAAGTTTATAATAATAAGTACCTAGGTTTATTATATAGATAAGGTGCCTTAATATAAGGGATTATCGGGAACTACGGTACTACGGGTAGAAGTAAAAGCTATATATAATTTATATAAGGAATAAGTAATATAGAAGGGAGGGTTTAAATTAGTAGTTTCTCCGAGTTAACGAAGTATCGCGATAATAAATATTAGTTAAAACTTTTCTTCTAGGTTATAATAAGTTATTAATTTAACTAACTACCTTATATAATTACTTAAATATATTATTTATTATTTTATTATCTCTAAAAATATCTATATTAAGGCGCCTATTTTTAGTACTTCCCGCGTCTTTCTTTAATCTCCTATTATATTATCGCCGTTTTAAAATCCTCTTTAGTTTTCCTATAGCCTCGAAGTCTTCCTAAATAAATACCTTATTCCTTTATTACGTCATTATATAGTTATACTAATTTTATACCGGTTATAGATTTACGATATCGGGTAATATACGCCTTATAGCCCTCGCTCGCCATATATAAAAAAGTAATATAGATCCAATATAGCGTCGAGGCCGAATACCCGTAATAAGGGGGCCGCCTATATTAAAACGGCCGAGATTCATAAATATAAAGGTTAGTTTTAAGCCTGAGTAGGTACTAGTTAATAAGTCGGAACTATTATTATTTCTAGAGAGCGATAATATATTTGAATATCTAAATATCCTAGATACGGTTATTAATAGCGAGACGACGGTAAATATATATATTAGGATATAACTAATTTTTTTATACTAGAGCGTAATTAATATAATTAATAATTTACTCGCTACGATTCAAAATATAGCGCCTAATAATTTTATTAACTTAGTATTTAATAGAGAAGTTTATATAAAATCGGATAATAATAATAATAGATTTTCAGAACTTTAATATATATTTTCGTAGTTATAGAGCGCTATTATAGACGCCTTAATAAATATAGCGCTACCTAAATAAGAATTTATTAATGACTTTAATAAGATAGAGCTCCTCTAAGATAAGACTCCGCTAAATACTACGATACCCCCGTTATTATATCGCGCGTTAGTTACCGACCTATTTAAAAAGATTTTAAACGAAAGAGCTTAAATTAAGCTAGATAATTTTATTATAATCTTTAGTTTATAGTATTAAATAATAGGCCTCTCGCGCCACTATTATTAGAGTCTCTTTAAGATATTTTTATTTCTCGAATTTATCTAAACCCTTAAGTACCTACCTAGATCTATCGCGATTATTAAGAAATACGTAAGAGAGTAGCTACTACTTCTAAAGTTAAGGAAATAAGAGATTACGGTAAACCCGATGAAATTAGCTATAATAGAGGCGAGGATAAAAAAGAAGGGTAAAAAAAAGACGCTAAAGACCGTAATAAAGAATATAATTTTCTTCGATCCGTTAAAGTTATTTAAGATAATTCTTACCTCTTCTTCTATTAGGTCGAAAATATATATTAATATAATATATTAGGTAGATAAGCCTACGGAGTTATATTACTCTAAAGCGTAAGCGTCTTCGATTAAAATATATTTAAGCGAGTATAATAAGATACGAGATAATAAAACTATTATTTTTTTATTAGATACGGTCTTCTATATATATAGAGACTTAATATATACGTATATAAATAATAAAGTAAACTATTATTTTAATAGAGTAACCGTAGTAGGGAAAGATTTTCGAAGCGATATTAAAAGTATTATAATATTTAAGATTAATTATTTCTATACCCTAGCTAGGATTAATCTAGAATAATTAGACTTTTTAATATTACGTTAATTAATATCTAAAGAAGTATTCCTCTCGCTTTAAGAATTCAATTAGGTTACCGAGGATAATATCGTTTTATTAGAGCCGGATATATACTACGATTATCGGTATAAAGGTATATCGGTCTCCCTTAATAAATACCCCGCCGTATATATTTTAAACTTTATAGTTCGTAATATTATCGATATCGATATAGAAATAATTTACCCTTTATAGTTATTATATCCTAACCGCGGCGAGCTCGAACTACGCTACTATAGTCGGTCCCGCCTATTTAGTTTCGTTAAATCGACTTATATCTCTTTACCTCTCTTTATATTCATCGATAAATTTAGTTTATATAGGAATATATACCGCGCTATCCTCGGCTTCTATTAAATACTAGCGGGAATAATATAGTGGGAGTATAAAAAACAGGTAAATATCTTCCCTCTCGCGCTAGGTCTCTACGGAGCGGTATTCTCGGATATTATATAAGTACTAGAGCCGAGCCTACGTTAATTAGATAATAGAATTACGATGAATATTAATAGCGTAGAGACCTTAATCTATATATATATTTTAGTATTTATAGGGGACATGACGTAGTAGCTAAAAAATACCGATATAATAATCATTAAGGCCGATTATAGATATAGTAAATATTTAATACTAGTAAGTTAAAGAGTTAATCTAACGTTCGATATTAAAATTAATAACTAATATTATTACCGAGTATTAGAAGAAAGGAATAGATATAAGGCGGCGGAAAAGAGCGATAAAACTTTCTAAGTACTAGGAATACTATGAGAATAAATACTACTTATTAATATTACCCCCGCATTAGATATTATTCGATCTCGATTATTAAATATAGTATATTCTAAATTAATAGGCATCGCTAAATAAGTCTAGGAAGTCCTTATTAACGCGGTCTTAATTAAATAAGGCCTCGAGGCCTACTCCGTAGAACTTCGTAACTTTCTATTCTTATCTAACTAAGGGTATATTTAATTACCCGCTACTTATCTTATTTACCTACGTATATAAGAATACACTCGGTTATCGATTATTTACCCCCTACTATTTAGGATTTAGTTAGAACTATAATAGATTAAACCCTATTACTTAAAAGCGGTAAAGACGATTTAGTCTCCGCGAACGAAGTTAGATACGGTAGACTTAATCGTCTAAACTTTCGCGATAATAGCGACTAGTAATATAGTTATCTTAACCTAAATAATATTATAGGTAAACTATAATAACTTAAATATTATTATAATAACCTTACGAAAATCGTTTTAAAGACTCTACGAATATATATATATCTCGTCGACCTCCGAGTTTAAGAAAGGCGGTATATTAATATCTTTAAAAGAGATAATACCTATATATAGATTCGATACCGGGTAGGAAAGCGCTAGTAATTTCGAAGACCCAGTTAACTACGACTTAAATAATTAAAAACTCGGTATTTTAGGCGAGTAATTTACGATAAAGAGAAATCTAATTAAAATCGTTATCTTCTACCGAAATATATAGGCTAGGCCGAATATATATATAAATTTATATTACGTAGAGGTAGTAAAGAAGTACGTAATACCTAATAATATTATAACTTTTAGCGGCGAAGATAAATATAAATTAATCTCTTACTTTATTTAAATTATAATATATAATTTTCTTATTTACTAATTTTAAGTATTAGGGGTTTTAAGGTAGATATAATATATATAAACTTTAGAGATATTACTAAGACTTTATTTACTAAAGAATTAATTTATTAAATTATTCGCTTTATATTAATAGGTTCGTTTAAACATAGTAAGAAGCGATTAATATTAAATTTATAGAATATCTACGCCCGTTATTTATCTTTACTCGATACTTTACTACCTTTCTTTAAATAAAACTAAGGTGAGGATAATACTTTAAGGCTTATAGTACTATCGGACCACGATTATAATAATCTAGTTATTATTAATTATTTATAAAGAGTTTGGGTATCTAGATAGAAATAGCCGTTATAGCCTAACCGTCTCTCTCTTTACGAAGTATTCTCGATAATACTATAGGAGGTATATAAAGTCGATTATAATAAGGCCAATATTATATTTCTAAAGACGTATAGACTATAGTAGTACTAAAAGCTTATATTCACCGATAGGTTAATACGCTCTATTATATATCTTTAGAGATTATAAATTATAACTTCGGATTTTCCCGGCGAACTAAATTACTTATGAATTCATTATTAATATATAGAAATATAGATATTTAGAGTACCGTATTATCTTTAAAATAAGAGACTTTATTTTAATTAAAGATAACTAGATTATACGTCTCGATAGAGTATTCTTATATAAATTATCTAGGGGTCGACTAAGGCTCTTCGCTTATATATATCTAGTAGAGTAATTTAGTACTCCTAAATTAGATCCTATCTTAGATACTCTTTATATAAAACTCTCGGACTCTAAAGTCATCGTCGGGCTACCCGGAATTAGAAATGAGAAACTCTATATTATATATATTTATTAAGCCAAAAAATTAAATGATATTTTAAATAGTCTTCGACGGGGCGGATATACTCTATTACTTTATTAGAATTATAATATCTAATTTATATAAAGAAGCTATAACTACGTTTTCTTTCTTTCGAGGTTAGAGAGATAGTAGATATTAATAATAATTAGGCTAAGGACTTATTACGCGGCTATACTAATAATAACTTTTATAAATATGAAATTTAAATCGTACCTTTAATATTACTAAGAAACTTATTAATTCTATATTATAGATAAATAAAATAAGGTAGAATAAAGGCGAGTATTTAAACTTCGTAGTTCGATTTTATAATTTAGATTTTTACATTTAAGGAAGCTAAGGCGAGGAAAATACTAGCGCCTCGTTTAATTCCGAAGTTATTCACAGTTTTAGTATCGCCTAGAAAATCTCGAAAATATATCTACGAAAACGAGAAATACTATAATAAATAACTAGTAGAATATAAATATTAAAATTTTAACCTTCAATATTATCTAATATATATTAATAAATATATATAATTATCCGAGTATATAGCCTAGTCCGTGGCGAGCGCTCTAAAGATAATAGGCTCTTTCTTTAACGCGACCGACCCTAACTAACTTATCCCTTTATTAAAGATATCCCGAATTAACGGATCGACTATACTTTAAGAGGAGGTCGAAGTAAAGTCCCTTAAACTCCGTATATTTATTATAAAAGAGGTAATATTATCGACCTAGTTACTATTTAGTATCTATTTATAAGATATAGAGTTTAAGCTCTACCGCCTAACGTATTTTATATATTTTATAACTTTGGTTAATATATATAGAGGATTATCTAAAAATATAATAATATAGACTAATAATAAGATTCGGGTATAAGGAGGGTATAAAATATATAAGTTAGTTACTAACCTAGGTAAAAGAGCGAGTTTAGTAATTTCTCTAAATCTAGCCGAGGACAGCGATAATAAGTATTACTATTACGGAGTTTAGTACTTTATGAGATTATATTAATAATATATTTTCCTAGGTATTTAATATTATACTTATCTCCTAAATTATACCTAGTACTCTATTATTTCTAAAATCCTCTATATATATTTATTTATCTCGCGGTTATTCTTTACGCCTTTAGCTTTTTCGATAAAATTCCCTATTATTTCTCTAGTCTTTATATAGTTCTTTAGCGATTTACTTTCTATAGCTTAGCGCCTACTTTTTCTATTTCATTATCTATTAAGACTATATACTATATATAGACGGATTAAGTTAATTATACCTAGTATAATTTAATTACGCCGGTCGAGGAGGGCGAGTATAGATTTAATATAAATTTAAATATTATTTACCCTAAGCTTAGGGCTGAAGCCGCCGCTAAACTCGCGTTAATAATAGTCGGAAGATTTAATAAGATAGTTACTTTAAAATCTAGTTATTATAATTTCCAAGATAAGGTAAATAATATAATTAACTAAGACGAGTTATTATAGATATAGAAAATTGGCTAAAAGAGTTTAGTAATCTAGGATATATTTTTAATTAAGAGATTTTAGCCCTTAAATATAAGTTCGTTATATTCTAAACCCTAATTCTCGCTCTAAATTATATTATTAATAAGTTAATTACTTTAGGTATTTTAGAATAATAATTACCCTACGCTACTTTTATCTATCTAAGTATAGTTAAGCCGTAGTTAATATACGATATAATTAATTAATACTTTCGGAAAATAATAGCCGGTTGATACTTATTCCTTTATAGATCGCGCGCCTTTTAAAAGCGCTGGAAAAACTTAATTTAATTATAAACTATAGAAGGAAAACGCCTAAAGCGCTAAAAAAGTTTATTTTTAATTATATATTATAGATAGAAAGCGCCTAAAGCGCTAAAAAGCTTGGTTAACTACTAGCGTAGATTATAGAACTAGCGTAGATTATAAAACCTATGAACTCTCGCCTCGCCTCTATTATTCTCTCTTTATCCTATTCGTTAATTATTCTTTTATATTAACCCGTTTAGACCTACCTTTATTATTTCCTTAAATCTTATAAATTCTATAAAAGTAAGGTTATCTCGGGAAAATAGGGTATAGTAAAAATCACTTTAAGGATAAGAAGGGGTAGAGAGGGAGCCTAGAAGTAAATTTAAACGGAGGCGTAGGAGGAGGAATACTTTTAGAAAACTTAAGAATAATAAATCGATTTCGGACTACTAGATAAAGGAATAATTAGAATAATATACTAGCGGTGGGTAAAGTAGATATAACTACGATTATTTATTAATACCCGGCGCGTATACTTTTAAGATTAACGGTTTACGGTATTACTAGGATAATAAAAATACACTTTATTATTCGATTAAATAACTTCGAGATTATAACCCCTACTACTAAATAACGTGTTTTTAGGTATTTTCTATATTCCTAATATAATATAAAGTAGGTCGTAGGTAGCTTAGGACACCTAGATATATATAATTATACTATAAATACCTAAACCGGTATAAAAATCATAAATGGAAATCTAGGGAATAATTCTATAGTTATTAATCTAGATACTCTATTAATACTTTATTAATACTCTATTAATACTCTATCCAAGTTTTATCCGTAGTTTATTCGAGATCCGCCTTTTTACTTCCCTTTTTACCCGATACTCTACCGAAAAAGTATTAGTAAAGACTTATATTCTAATACTATTTTAAATAATATAGTATTATAGTTAATAGATAATTAATAATTAGTCGAATAAAATAGAGCGTTGAAAATAATAAGTGTTTTATAGATAGTTAATAATAAATTTCTATTAATCTTAATTCAAATTTACGTTTAAACTTATATTTTTATCGACTTTAAATCGTTACTAATAGAGCGGCTACGCCCTAATATAGTATATAGTTTATTCTACTATATACTATTAGGAAAGCTTATCTATAGTCTATAACTAATGTAATTTCAAGCGGTAAGGTATCGGCCTATCTCTTCGTTTCGGGGCCACGACACGAAGGTACTATTAGAAAAGAATATAAGTCTAAGTTTTAAAGACACAGAGTATAAGGAAACCTACGTACCGAGTTTATCCAAACAAAGAGGAGGCACTAATAACGTCAAGCGAATATATCGCGTTTTAATTATAGTAACGCTATTCGTATTATATTGTATATTATACCGTACTTAGATGAATTGTGGCGTTCTTCTAGAAACTTCTATTAGTAGTCACGTGTCTGATTTTTGCTCTCTCTCTCTCTCTCTTAATTAGTTATAGAAACAAAGTCTCTCTAATTATCTGCGAAGACTACTCTCTGCACATTAAAGACCTAAGGATTCCATCGATAACAACCCATCATGGCCTATCTTCTACCTATCTTCAAGATAGTCAGCGTAATATTTGCGATATCTGCTATGACTACCGGCGTATAAGCCATTGTAGATCCTATCGGTTTCTCAAGGGTTTTTGGGTTGGCTCTAAGTTCAATATTAACGGATTCTATGGGATCTCTTATCGACGATGAAGACGCAGTTACGTCTAGGACGACAGTAATCTTGCACTATCATCGCAGCTTGACGATGTCGTACGTCTCGCTCATGGGAGTGCGCTAGCTCGCGACGGGGGTTATCCTCCTAACCTTCGCATATTAAAATAAATGGATAGAGATGGCTACCATCCTAGCCATTATCGGTATAGTCGTCGCTGGCACAGATGGAATATACCTCTCACGCGCCGGTACTAGTTAACTTGGACGATTTCATGCTATCCCCGGTGCATTTATTGCTGCTCTCGCTTGTGGAGTCATCTACTCCAATGCTTGACCTGGGACTCCATGTAACGGGTTAAACCCGAGATATTGACTTGGTTATGAGATCTCGGAACTCTGACTAGCGTTGAGTAAAGGATTAGGAATGCAGAAAGGAGTGGGAGTCAGGAATTCGGAGACTTGAACTCTTACTAGCGTTGGGTAAAGGTTCGGGAAGGCGGAAGGAGAATCTAAGAGTGGGAGGCTAGAGCGACCAGTGATGTACATATAGGAAGAGGGAAGCATGCCTTCTCTCCTCAGTCTTTCCTCCTTGAATTACACCACGTTCTTGCGAAACCAAGTCCCTTGAACCCCTGACACTCCGTGTAGGAGAAATGATTAATCTACTTTGGTTAGCTTGGCTCGTTCGTCAAAGGTACCGAATCGCTTTGTAGCCTTACCTACCTCTAGATAGAGCCGCGCACTTGAATAAAGGGTTTACTGTAGGGCACTTGATAAGCAGAAGTACCGTCACGCAAGGGGGTGAAATGGTTGATTGCCCATCAGCCCTATATGGTACCCCCCATAAATGCTACCATTTATTCTACCATCAACCACCACTCCACCATTATGAGTCCTATACATACTCCAAGGCGTTCGAAACGTCTACGGAGTGCGCGGTATAAGTTTGCCCCTCAAAATCGCGGGCCCGAAGCTTCAACGGTCAAAGCCGGGTTTTCTATACAATTGATACACGGGGGAAAACCCAAAACTACAAATATATAAAGAGCTGGGAGTCCCTAGACGTACTGCGAGCTATTGGTTAAAACAGAGAGCGCTTCTAGGAAGTCCGGCTATACGAAGGACGCGTCCTCGAAGCCAGGTTATAGGAGGCAAATCAGCTTTAGCACACGCCGATTATTCGATTCTACTCTTACCATCAAATCCAGTCAGCAGAGGCTCTTACATCACTGCATAATCTGATTAAACAGGATGCTCATACGTTTAATGAGACGAGTATACAGCGCCTACAAAGGCATATACAGAGGCTTGCCAATGCCGCCCAAATATCCTTTGCCGAACGTGCCCTCCTCCATAATCAAAATCAATTCTTGACCAGAATGAATAACGAAGCCAAAGTTCGCCGATCGACCAAGTCAGTAATACTAGGGAAGGCGAAGGTGATGAGCTATGAGGATATCGAGGAGGCACGAGCAAAGCGTGCTGCGAAAGAGGTCATAAATGGCAAGGGAAATCGTGGTCGGAAGCGGAAGAGTGCTGCGCTAGAGGCAGGTAAGCCAGAGCCAGAGCTAGAGCCAGAAGTGGCGCGGATGGTCGAAGCGCCAGAGCCATGGAGAGCACCAGTGGCGCAGATGTACTAAAGCGCAGGTTGCGGAGGATTAGATTACTACAAGAGGAAAAGGACATCATTGCTCTGTTTTCCAGTTCGAATAGCTTTCTTGAGGCAGGCTCGCGCAGGCCTCGCGACCAGTTACTGTAAATTAGAGTTAGTCTTCGTCGTATTCTCGGCGCAATGGAAGGGAAGTAGCAATGAGTTACCTCCTGCCATTTATCAGCGAGTAGTCTTTCGCGCGCATCAAAGCATTCCCGCTTTCGAGCGCCGCTGACAGCTTTTTGTGACAGGTCAATAGACGACAGTGTAAAGTTGCAATTACACGGCATGGCTGCTATGCCGGCATTCTATTCGTCACACGTATCATTGGAATGTCGGCTCACCGTTTCCGACTATCATTACTTCTGAATACTTCTGAAAAATCGAATCAATAGTAGTGTGAAGACTTTGACACTATGAGCTTATGTTCTCTGCGATCGATCTCTCAATAGCGACGAAAGCCTGCAGCAGCACAAATGAGACTCACTCGCGCATACCTTCGACTGAACGACTTGCGACCGTCACTACGGCAGCGAGACGGCTCTACAGCAGCACCTATGCGACTCTCCGGTTCATGCTCCGTCCTTGCGCTGTTATCCCGTAGGATGATAGCAACGCTCGTTACTAGCGATAATCTTCCAGCCGCGGCTTATTACAGCTAGGCATATGTACCAAGTGCCCGCTCCTTCTCCTCACAAATACCATATAAGTTCCTCCAGCGACGTATACCGCAATGACGCTGATGATAGCAGGCCACTGAAACTGATTTGCCTTCGAAAAGATGATCGTTGTTACGTACGAAGGGAGCTCAAAAATGTTCTGGAAAGATGCCCATAGGGTGGAAAAAGCGCCCCGACTCTGCTCATTCACCTCCCCTTGTATAATGCTTTGAGCGCAAAAATCAAAAGTCCACAGACCCACACGGCTCAATATGACGGCGCCGACGAGCCCGCTCGCTGCGAAGAAGTTATTCCCAGTGCGGCTTTCACCACTGGCAAAGAACAAGGACAGTCCCCCGGCAAGCCATATCATCTGCCATGTCAAAAACCAGATACCGCCTCGCACAGCGCCGATGTGTTGTTGTGCTTTGGGAGCGATCTGTGTTGCGGAGAGTTCGAAAATGGTGCTAACCGCGCGGGCGGCACCCACAGCAATGGACGTGGAGCCAATGGCGAGGATAAAGGTGATCATTTGGCCGGAGAAGGAAAGGAACGTAAAGTAGAGCAGAGACAAGGAGATTGAAGGGAGAAATGCTGGGTGTTGGAAGTAGTAAGGTATCGAGTTGAGCGGGAGGAGGTTGGAGGCGGCTGATTGTACGAAGTCGATAATCCCGCGCAGTGAAAGTCGATTGATTTCATTTGCCGGTAGTAGTCGCTTTGGATCATGGAAGTCATATAACATTACGTCATTTTTGAGACATGAGTCTTATAGGCTACCGCAGACATTCTAGAACTGAGTGTTGAGATAACCCGCTACTACACTCGATTGCAGTCACCATTTCCCGCTTGACACTCGCGCCTCTCTAAGTTCGCGTGTCATCTTTACCTACTAGGACTTTGAGGGAGCCGAGCATGCTTACCATGACTCCCGTTTCGTCCATATAGTGAACATTCTCCGACACAATGACCGGATCATGTAGTTCCTTTCCAACCACCTCAAATCAGTGTGTGATCTTATCATAGATACGCTCTGGTCACGGCCTCGCATGGTGCAGTTTGGCCTAACGTCAGCCACAGTATTGAACAGCCACAAGCTTGATAATTGATTACATAAGTGAAATTACATCGTAATTATTATGGACGTGCGGGGTCGTTTCGCACTAACCAAGAATCGTTGGTCGCTTTGACTAAGAGGTACCGACCAGCGTGGCCACCTTGCATAAATTTGCGTGCCACGGCAGCAGGCTAATGACGATTTCCATGCCTGGTAGTAAGCCTTGAAGCTCGGATACAACCCTTTTCTAAGTATCAGGAGTGATAAAAGCTCGATGGTGGAGCTATGGTGAACGATCTCTGTTGTGCCATAAACGGAGACTTTCTGCAACTTAGGGGCGAGGGCAACGATACGGACGTAATTTTCTAGTGGGAAGGATTCAGAGTGTTCAAGGGTGGTCACGGAACACAACTTATGCAAAAATATGGCAGATGTTAATGTGTGCACAGAAACTGATATACATAATGTCAAAGTACCCATCATTTTTCTCGGCACAGTGGGTTTCTCGCTACCTAGGGAGGGACGGTTAGTTCTCTTGATTAGGGAAATGCTTGAAGAGATCCACTTATTGATGTTCAGCTGCGCTGAGGGTGAAAAACAGGGAGGGGGGCTTGGGCAGACTCTTAGCTATAGCCTGGAGGTTGCTTCTCTTTGTATTCCAGTCTGGACGCGTCCCAAGCAAAGATCCCGCTCGTCTAGTTATGACATCATGTATACGACCATTTGGGTCAGAGGCGAGGTCGCGCAGCTATCTATGTCGATGTCTTGATGCTCGCTGCCATTGGCGAAGAAGCAGCTAACTCCGCGAGCAGTCGCTCTCATATTGGTGTTAAAACCCAGAATCAAAACATTGAATAGCGAGCAAAACGACCATCTTTATAGTGGAGGTGATGCCGAGCCCAATCGATGAAGCTGATATACCGGAGCCTCGGGAGGTTGAAAGAGGCATAACCATCAGGGAAGAAGGTCGGAAAGGCCATGCGAGCGACTTGTATGCTCTGATCTGTCTCGGTGATAGGAGTCTGGCGTATAGACGCCATAGGGAAGCTGCTATTCTCATCTAATGGAACAGCACGACCGGTTTCCAAAGCCAAGGAACTCGTCTGCCAACCGCCAGATCAATAGATGTACGCCAAAGCCAAGGAGTTGATGATACATCGGGTCGAGGAAAAGTGGAGGATCGACACTTGAGTCGACGCTATACAAATAAACAGCTTCGGGTTGGCCAAGGGCGGCGCCGGTGGCGTAAACTGCCGGAAATCGAAGAGGAGACTCGATCAATGTTACGGCAAAGGCACCTTTGAGTCTAATCTAACAGTCTACGTAGGTTCCCTCCCTCAGACTAGCTTGAAATAGTATCTTCCTCGCTTGGCCGGGATAGGTGTTCATGCGTATCGATCAACAGCCTTGTATTACCTATTTCGGTATTTTGTAATTTTGTCAGTTTTCCCTCCAAAAAGCGCTGAATTCCACCAAGCTGACGAGAGAATTCCATGACTGGGTTTGGGGTCTCAAAAGCTTTGAAATGAGTATCCAAAATCCCTGGGAGGCGTGCTAGGCTCTTTGTGGTATCAAAAAAAATTACGCCGGTAGGAATAGCAAGAACAACTTTATTCTCATAAGTGTTCATATCTGAGATCCAACGCGAAAGCCCACGCTGTTTCGATGTTCTGCGCCATTGAAATACTTCGTTGTCATCGGAATATTGATGGATACTTAAACACGGGCCATCATATTCTTCGATGTACACGGCCATCGATTTTCGAGCTAAAAATCGGCCAAGATACATACTATGCATTTCTCGATAATCACGTGGATGCTTGCGCGATAGATCGAGAATTCGAAGAACTCCTTCCTCGTTATGTTTGAGCAGAAGATCTCCGTGCTTCGATATATCGAGACATTGAAAGTCACCATCTCTGTAGCCGCTGCATTCAACGGAAGGTTTTCTCATCCCCCAATCTTCGGCGGAGAAGGTTTCTTGACCATCATCTGAAAAGGCAGAAATGCTTGAGTCACCCCGTTTGCAAATATATCGCGCATCCTGGATGTTTGTACAGATGAACGCGTCTGTTTCAATCTTTCCGGTGGAGTTATGCTTTGTTTCGTCTACTAAGTAACAAGTCCCGCCATCGTTGCATGTGAGAATAATCGAGCCATAAAGGCGAATGCGCGTAATTAAACGATCCAGCCAATCAATTTGTAGGATTTTTGGACCTTGACCTAGAAACCCATCATGGGTCCTGTGCCAAATCCATAATGTGCCGTGGGAACCGATGGCAAGGATCTCTTCGTTTATCGCAATTGATGTCGCCTCACAAAACGGGATCCGGGTCTTCTCAGCATCTCTTAAGAGAAGGGCTGCGAGTGTGGATATTTTCTGCCATATATAGAGAAATGAATTGTTGCTATCGTCTTGAGCGACAGAGACAACTGTACCACTGTATTATATCAGCTTGGTGGTCACTTCTTGATAAGAGACTGAACTATGCACCGTAACTAGAGGCTGGGCTTTTTCTTGTTCTTCATCCATAAATACTACAAAAGCTCAAAAGAACAAACCTGTGGCTACAAGGGAAATATATATTAGCCTAAGAGATAGAACGGAGTAAGCTTGATTATGTATTATATAACGGGACAGTTTTAATTTTCAAATGACTCGATGGTAATGAAAACGTAACGCATGTAAATTCGCGGCATTTGCAGGAATATTTACATTCTTCTATAACGTCTATCCCCACGTACCGAGACGCCCGCCGTGCCGAGACAAATAGTGGTTACTTTGACTTGAAACCCTCAGACCCTATGAATACATCGAGAATTTTCTAGAATTTGTATTTAGTCGTATAGTTGCCAACTCTAAATACCAGAGATACTTCCTACCTAAAAATTACAATTATATTACCGCCTCGCCGCCGGCTTTATAGATAGCCTTTTTTTATAGTATAATAAGATACCTCTACTATAGTACTACCATCAAGTTTATATCACTGTTAAAACTTATACATTACCTTTATCCAAGCCTCAGATTCCTCTTGTAATACTAGAAAATCATCGACAGACCTATGGCTGCCGTGGTGCACCAGTTCATACAAAGTCGCCACGCCGGTCGGTACTTCCAATTAAAGCGACTCCGGCAGGAGAATTACGGCGTATTGTACCTTAGATAATAAGCGCAATCTCCTTTGTGGCTGCGCGTTTTCTTGCCTCTTCTGGCTGACGCAATCGTCCCTACGTACCGGAACAAAGAACACTGGGCTGACCTAAATTACGGCACATCTTGTATAAATGAACTAAATTTCATTTTTCAGCTTGCTGGCTCAGCTGAGACGCCAACATGCTGGAGTCTTTGGTGGCTGTGCATGCGGCGGCATACCTCCCAGGCTGCTGCATCCTGCGTGCATTACTGGCCCTCAGCCACACGGTCGCGCCAGTAAAGCCCGGCTGGGGAGCTTAGGAACTCCAGACTGGACATGGAGACATGCATGCTTTATAATCGTGGATTGACATGATTCGTTCGTACGTACAATGTGAAATATGGAATCGACTGATAACACAGATTGCAATCATGTGAAGTAACTCCTGTCAAAATCCATCGCTCTCTTCAACAGATCGAATCAGCAAAACTTCTCCATCTTCATCCTCTTCCATCTCCCAGTCTCCCTCAGGTTGTTCGAATTCCTCAGTCTCCACCTCAAGAAGATCCGGCTCATCTTCTGCTTCGTCAACGTTCGACTTCCGCCAACTATCGCCAGCCGTCCATCGAGGCACTTTTGACAGCGTGAGATTGTCCAGCTTCTTATGGTAGATTGTCCATTTTAGAGCATGATTAAACCCCACAAGCCTTGACACGTGATATTGGCTGAATTTCACATTGTGGAACGGACATCTCCTAGGAGAGCGGACGAAGGAATCGTCGACCACCCAATAGTAAGGATTCATTATTGCTTCTCTTCGCCACGCCGGGTCACGAGGTCTGTACTATTCTGCCGACGGAGAATTTCAGCTCTCACTTTCGCCGCTTCCTTGGGGGCGCTGTGAGGTCAGCCAAATTCTTCTCCATTTGCAATTCTTGCACCTCATCCTGCCTCCTGCCTCCTGCCCCTCGCCCGGGCTTATTTTCCTCTATAAGCTAAAGACTATAGATTGGGTTGCAGAAGCAAGAACGGATCGATTGTACTTTAGAAAGGTAGTTTAGGCGCTACCTCACAGTTCTAGCACACTACTATAATTCTAATTTTGATACCCTACTCCTTTCTGGCACCCTACTCTTATTCTGGCACCCTACTCCTATTCTAGTACCCGGTTTCGACTTAGCACCGTGTATAGGGCCGCCCCCTCGAGAATTCTCCTAGGAATAAGGTTAGGTATTATAAACCGGCTTTAAATCGAACGGGATTTAATTATATTTATTTATTTAAGAAATTCTCCTAGGTAATTTCTCCTAGGAATAAGAGTAGGTTTGGATATAAAGATTAAATAATAATTAAAATACTATAGGGAGAACCTTATCTAGACCGAAAACTAATAAATATAAAGTTATTTAATATTTTTAACTATATTAATAAAAGATATACTAGAGAGTATTAAACGGAAGAGAGAAAGCGCTAAAGAAAAATGACCCTAATATATTAATAAAAATACTATCTTTAATATAATCTTTATATTAGTTTATATAGTCTTTTATCTAGTTTAATATTTATTTTATATTATTCCCGTAGAATTCTTTAACCGATATATTTATTTATTAATAAAAAGATTCAGGTTAAATTTAAATCTATTAAGGAATTTATTAATAAACTTTATTATAATATATTTTAAATACTCTATTATATCTATTAAGTTTTATATTTTTTATTATAATATTTACTTATTTATCTTAGTTACTTATATTATTAATTTTAATTAATTCGCTTCTTCTTCGGCTAGAGTTTATAATTCTATTATCTTTATTATTTAATTATTTAACTTATTCAACTTAGTAGTTAATTCGAGTTTATTTAATTTTAATTATTCGATTACTATAGTAAAACTAATCTCGGGACTATAAAAATTCTATTATTCTATTAATTATTACTAAATAATAGTAAATATATTTATAATAGTTCCTCGACTTTACTCGAGTAGTTTCCCCTCTATATTATTACTTAATTAAATATAATATCTAAGGCCGCTAGCGTAGAGCTAGCGGCTTAGTAATAATATAAAAAACGTAAAGTAGTTACGGGGTTTATTACTAAATAGTTTTTAAATCCTAGATTTAATAGTAGAATTAATCTCTAAGGATTCTAATAAAACGGGGGAACGCTGACTCGATATAGGATTATTAAGAGTTAGAACCCCGCGATATTAAGACTAGAACCCCGTATCGATAAATAATAATATTATAAAAGTGGCGGAGCGTAGGCGTATATAACGTACTAGCGCCTTTAGCGGGGCGTAGGCGTATATAATATATTACTACTTTATAATTACCTCCCTCTTTAGGCCTTAATCCCTAGGTACCTAAATACTTTAGTTAAAAGATATTTATTAAAAAACCTTTAAACCCTCTAAGGGAAATAAGGGAAAAGAGTTATTTAATACGATAGCGTTATTATATAATAACCTAAATATAAAGCTGTGTACCTAATTCTATAGTACGTATAGTACTAGTTATAGAATAGTATTTAACTAAATAGTCGAAGCTTATTAAAAAACCTTTAACTCTATAAAGGGATAAGGAAAAAGAATCTTCTAGTTTATACTATCGGTCCTATAACGCTAATATATAGTACTAGTCGCGGAGCGACACGAAACTATTTCCTATAGTATTATTATATAGTATTAGTAGCGGAAGAGTAATACTACTAAACTACCTCTATTATATAGTAGTACTAGTAGTAAATAAATAGTATATTTATAAAGCTGTCCCTATAGTATTAATATATAGTAATAGTAACCGACTAAGTAATGTTTCTTTCGTCCCTATAGTACTATTATATATAATAGTAACGGAGCGAAATAGTATACACTATCGTTCCTATAGCGCTTATAGTACTTATAATAAATATAGTATATTAGATTATTCCTATAGTATCTATAGTACTAGTAGCGGAATAGAGGTAGCTACTCTTATTATATACTCCTACTATACTATAATAAATACTAGTAGTAAAGTAATATATATAAACGGTATAGCCTTAATATTATACCCGGAGATTAGTAATAATATAATTACTATAGTAACGGTAGTACCTATTAATAAAAGCGAGGTGGCGGAGCGGAGGCGCGTATTAACGTATAATAATACTAAGGTATTTAGCGCGACGGTTTATTATATAAATAAACTCGCCCGTTTATTACTTCCTCTCTTCGTAACTCCTTTAGCCTTTCTCGTAATTATTATTCTAACTTTATAATAGCGTTCTAGTATTATAATTAATATATAGATAATACTCTCGTTATATATAACTTTCTTCTAACTCTATAAGTGGCTCCTATTTACCGATAGTATTAATTTATTTATATTAATTATTTCAGCTATAAATATACTAGTAAATATAACTAGTCCGTTATTAGCGCGACTATGTAATATTAATTATAATAGTAGTTTATTACACTTCGTAGCTCCTTTATTAGGTCTACTTCTATTAATTTAATAATAATTATATTCGAGGTACGTCCCCTCCTTATACGCTCTATTATATTAATCGCTACGGAATCGATTATTATATAAAAGTAAGTTATAACCGTAAGCTCTAAAGTAGTATATATTAATAATAATAAATCTTTAAGCCTTTCCGAAGGAAGGTTAAGAGATTTATATATTAATATATTTATATCGGTAATAAAACTCCTAAAGAAGAATATAAATATAATTTAATAAATAAAGAAATTACCTAGTAATATAAAATATATAATAAAATAGTAGTAACTAGTAGGTAAACTCTTATTATAATCGTTAACCTATAGAATTAATTAACGGCGGCGAACTAGTATATTAAGAAATTAAAGGCGATAAATAAAGTTCTCGAAGAAGAGGCCGAAAGTTTCCGTTAATATAAATAGGACCTAGAGAGTCCCGAGGAAGATAATATCCTTAAGAATTATACTAGAGAGACTACGTCTTCTTCTAGTAATTCCGATAGTAACTAAATCTTTCGTACGATATAGTAGCGATATCGAATTTTTTTTTTCTTAAATCGGCGCTAGCTAAACTTACCTAGATATATTATTTAATAATATATTCTAGGCGTTTATATAAATTATATTTAAAGTAAAAGTATTTTTATAAATATAATATCTTATCGTTATTATATATAAATAGTTTAATAGTAAATTAAATTTAGTTATACCTTAAAACCGTATAATAAGATTATAAATATAAAGGAGAATATCCGTTATATAAATATTAATATAAAAGTAGTAATATTTACTTTTAACGTCGGCTCCGTTTACTCCGCCTTATCGCTTTATATAACTAAGTAACCTCTTTAACTATATTTATATATTTATATTTACTACCCGCCTATTTAAAGATTTTAATTAGTTTATCAATATTAATAAACTCTCCGTCTAGTAGTTATTAGTTATATTCTTCGCCTTAATTAGTTTATTTGACTTTATATTAGATACCTTCTTTATTCTTAACTTTATTAATTACCTCTTCTACCTTTTATAACTTATTATTATTAATAAGTTCGGGGGCTTATATAAAAGATTCCGCTATATTAACGTAGTCGCGAAGATAATATAATTTAAATAACGATATATAAAAGGTATTATAGATTCTATATATAGAAAGTAGTAGTAGGCGGTAAATTTATACTCCTATTTTATTAATAATCCTAAAGGGCTCTATAAACTTATAGGATAATTTCTTACTTAAGCGCTTTTACTTTAGGTTCTTTATTATTAATATAATTAAATTACTAATCTTATAACTTTATAGTTTATACGTTTTATTATACTATTTAATTTAGTATTCGGTAGCGCTTTATAAATACTTTATAACTTTATTCTTTAAAATTTATAATTATCGTATTTTATTATTTATAACTAGTACCCTTTTTTCCCTAAAGTCGTCCTCGACCTTTTAACGGATTTTAGGATAATAACTATATATATAAAAAAACGACGTCGTTTCGACGATAGTACTCTAATTATTATTTATTAAGAATTTTATTATAGGTAGTAATCTAGCCTAATTAATTTATTTATTATTAGTAAATATACGTAAATAATACTCTAATACCTAATTTTAATACTTTATCTATTTATCCGTTTAGGGGTAAAAGATAATATTTAGGCGTCGTTTAATTTTCGAATAAAAATATATAGCCGATTAAAAGGCGCTCGTAAAAATAGAGCCTTTATCGCTAACGATACTATTAAATATACTATAGCGGTAAATAATTTTAGAATAAAATACTTCCGCTAGTTAAACGGTATCGATCTTAATAATTATAAATATATATTTAATCATTTTAGTAAATCGATTTATAACGATAAAGATAGTGTTATAAACGGTATTTTTATATTTACTAGGCGGTAAGCTAGTTATAAAATCTATAGAAATTTCCTTCTATAATTAAATAGTAATAGGAAACGAATTTAATTCGTTATACGGGCGATATCGCGGCGCCTTCGTCCGCTAATATATATTATAAGTTTTAATATAGTTCGTAACCTACTTTAAGTTATCCTCCTAGAAAAATTTTCGGGTAAATAATTTATACGACTTCGTAGCGCTAAAGTAACTTATTAGAGGATTATTATAATATTTCTTTATAAACTCTTCCCTTAGAGCTTTATTCTTTAATATATAAAGACGACCGTTATATTTTAATAATTTCTTAGAGTTTATAACCTATACCTTATTCTTTATATAACGGCGGTCCTTTAATATATTCGTCTTAGTTCGAAAAGAATTTATTTAATTATTATAAATTTATAATTCCCGAATTAATATTTTAATAAGCCTTTCAGGATTATTATATATAATTTTAGATACTACTATAATATCCCGCTTTAAAATTACTACTTTTAACCCTATAATTTAAAAAGTAGAGGTTATAATTATCTTTATTTCTTTATTTTCTTCCGATAATTAACTACTAGTCTAAAGAGTAAGTTTATTTTAAAGTATTAATAATAATTTAATATTTAACGGCGATACTCCTTTATAATTAAGACACCGCGATAATATATTAATAGGATTTAATTTTCTAGCCCGATAAAAGATTTTAAAGTTATAGGTAGTTAACCTAAATACCTAGCGGGCCTATTTAAAGTTTAACTTCTTTTATTTTATAAAACCCTTTAAATTATTATAGGGGCTACTTTCTAGGTAGTATTATTATTATTTCATTACTACTATAATAGCGAGTAATTCTTAATTATAAGTCTTATAATTTTATTCTAAGGGATTTAATTTCCGCGACTAGAATATTATAAAGTATTAATAACTATCTTTATCTTATTATAATAATATAGAGTTAAGGTTAAAATTAGAAGTATCCGTCTCTATATATAATTACTTGATTAGATTATAATAGTATAGAAAAGGCGCGTTTACGAATATATTTTATAAGATCTAAAACGCTTCTATAACGCTATTTATTTATTTTAACGAATTTATTTTCTTACCTATTTTATTACCTTTAAATAAACTAGTAAACGGCGTAGTTATATTAAAATAACTATAAATAAACTACTTATAGAAGTTAACGAAATTTAAAAAGACTTATACCTCCCGATAAATTTTTGGTTAAGGTTATTCCTTAATAATCTTAACGTATTCCGGGTCTATAACTACTCTATTAATAAATATAATAAAATCTAAAAACTCGACCGTTTCGGTACTAAATTAGTACTTCTTAAGGTTAATAAATAGCTAGAACTAATATAATCGTTTAAATATTTATTTAATATACCGTTAATACTCCGCCGGATTAATACTATAAATTAAAATATTATTTAAATATACTATATATATTATATTTACTAAACCTATAAATATATAATTAATATAAGTTTAAAATATCGCCGTTATATTAACGAGCCTAAAAGGTATAACTAAGTATTCGAAGTAACTATAGCGAGTTCGGAAAATAATTTTCTATTTATCGCCTTCCTTAATCTAGATCCTATAATGAATATCCTTAAAGTCTAACTTTATAAAGATTTTAAAACCGTATAGGCGGTTTAATATCTCGGTAATTAAGAGTAACGGGTATCGATTCTTAATAATTATTATATTTAAGCCTTGGTAATCTATATAAAGATATAGCCCACTATCCTTTTTAGGTATAAAAAGAATAAATACTTTAATTAAAGAGGTTAAATAACGGATCTAGCTTTTATAAAGTAAAGATTCTAAATAATACCGTAGCTCCGATAACTTAGTTTAAGATAAGTTATAAAGAGGTTTATAAAGCGGGTTTTTATTAATCTTTATCTTAATAACGTAATCCCTTTATTTAAAAGTAGGTAGAGTACTCGCTTTCTTATTAAAAAAAATATTATAAAACTCTATAAGTTCCTTAGGAATCTTTAAGTTAGGAAGTTCTTCTTATTTACCTCGTATTATTATAGCGTATACGACCGCGAATATATTCGGTTTATTTTTAAAACTATTAATGAACTTAGCCGGTTCCTTAATTTATAAATTATTAGAATTAATTTTAAACCGTTATTAGTCCGCCTTAAGATTAATTAATATCTTTAATTAACGTAATTTAAATATACTTAAAATAACGTCTAAACTTTTAAAGTTTATAATATAGAATAGAGTATTATATTTACGCCCTTAACCTTAATTATCGATTATTTAATAGTTTAATTAATACGCGCTATAATAGTATATACTTTGCCCGTTAATTACTTTAGTTAGTAATAAGATAACGTTATAAAGTTCTAAATCATTTTTAATAACGAACCGTTATAAAATTAAATTAATTTATACTTTAGAGTTAATTAAGGTAATAAGTTACCTAATTTTATCTTAAAGGGTAATCTAACTCTTAGAAAGAATAAAAGAGTATATCTTTATTAATCGTTTTTTTTACCCTTCTTCCGAGGCGTAAATTAGGCTTAATTATTTTTTATTAATACCGCGCCGATATTTACGACTAGTTTATTTATATCGGGATATTTTAACTTAATATAACCTTCTACTCTATAATAATAATAGATAATTTTATCGTATAAAGAATTAATAGTATTAACTTTATACTTATTATCCTTCTCCTTTAAATACGCCTATTTAATATTATCGCCGGCGTTAGACTTAATAATTCGGTCTATTATAAATTTTCCTTTATTAAGGTTCTTTAATTAGGAACTCGAATTAAAATTAAAACTACCTATTAACTATATATACTTTAAATTCTTTTCTTATATAATAACCTAGGTAAGAATTTCTTCCCTTTAAATAAATATACTACCGGTATTAAAGATCTTATTTTTAAATTTAGGTTTAAATTTAACTAAAAAGAAATTTATCTTATACTTCTCCGAAAACGGGGGTAACTAGGCCTCTATCTCTTTAAAGTAGGCCTTAAATAACGATATCTTTTAAATAAACTATTATTTAACTTCCTCCTACTTTTTATAAACGAGGAGACGGCGGTTAACTAGATCCGTTATTAAATTAAAAAGAAACTTCTTAAAAAAACTAAACGTAATACTAGTTAAATTATATAAATCGTAGTATTTATACTACTACGTCGAAGGGTCACCTTCTAATAAATCTATATAATATATAATCCTTAAATAATCGGTAGTGAAATACTTAAAACTAATTAAAAATTTAATATTTACGTCGCGGAACTAGCGTAAATATTTACCCTCGCTCGTATTTTTATAAAAACGTATTTTATTAGGGCGTAGCGTTTTCGCCCTAATAAAGATATCCCTACTAAATATAATTAAATTTATTATTATTCTACTGGTAGGCGTAATAATTAGGGGACCTTTATTATAAATAGTAGATTCTACTAGCGCTCCGCTAGCGAGTATAAAAATAGTAGGATTACGTAGTCTTTAATTTTAAACTTATAATACCCTTAACTCTTATTATTATTTAAGGCGACGGTTTTCTTTTTTAATAATTTTAAACTATACGTCTAAAGTCTCTTCGGGGGTAATAATACCTCTAAATTCATTATTATCCTTATAATAGGGGTCGTCGGAGGGGGCTTAATTAATATTATCGTTATTAAATTCTTCTAGATATCCCGAGGTTAAACCCGATATTATAATAACGATAAACTTTTTCTTTAAAAAGATTCGAGAGATTAAAACTATAATATCTAAAGCCGTTAACGTAGAGTTAACGGCTTAGTAATAATATAAAAAACGTAAAGTAGTTACGGGGTTTATTACTAGGTAGTTTTTAAATCCTAAATTTAATAGTAGAACTAATCTCTAAGGATTCTAATAAAACGGGGGAATATTAACTCGATATAGAATTATTAAGAATTAAAACCCCGCGATATTAAGGCTAGAACCCCGTATCGATAAATAATAATATTATAGAGGTAGCGGAGCGTAGGCGTATATAACGCACTAGCGCCTTTAGCGGGGCGTAGGCGTATATAACGTACTACTACTTTATACTAAAATACGAGAATAACCTCGAATAATATACTAATTCTTTAATATAATTCTTTATAAACCTCGACCGAATATTTATTTAAATATTTCGTGAAGAGGTACTATTTCTTTAATAATATTTACTAAATATATAAATCGTTAGTATTTATAATTAGTCGTACTTTTATTAGTTTAATTAATATTCCGAGTTTAGTTACTTTAAGAGTTTATTAATAATTAATATTCTCTACTAGATAACTAGATTATATAGATATATTTAGATAATTTCTCGCGGTACTTTTTTTAATAAACCGCACGGTTTAAATTACCTAGTCGAAGTATAGTTATTTAATTAATACTTTATATACGTAGAAGAGATATACGGATTATAACGTAGGTAAATTAAGAGAGTAGATCCGATATTCGATTTAAATTCTTAAATAAAGTTTATTTATACTAGAAGAATTTACTAGCTCTAGAACTAGTACCCGCTCTACCTCTAGTACTTTACTCTAATTCCGGTACTTATTTTATAAAGTATTTACGTAAACGAAGTTTAAATAAAGTAATTAGAAGTAGATACTAGGAGTAAAATATAAATATTAATATAAAAGGACAAGGCGCGTAATAAGTTTCGAGAATAAAGAGTTTTTATTACGTAACTAGACGAGAGATAATTAATATAAGTTACTAGCGGTTATAGTATATATTAAAAATAGTCCGTATTACTAGTCGTGGCGTATACCCAAAGTAGTTTATATTATTAATAGTAGTATATACTTAAAGTAGTCTATATTATAAAGTATAGTTTATATTACTAGTAGTAATATATACCTAAAATAATCTATACCACGAGGCGTAGTTTATACTATTAGTTATAGTATATAATAAAAGTAGTTTATACTACGAGTTATAGTTTATACTACGAGTTATTTATATTATTAATAATACTTACCGGAAGTTTTATAGTTAATTGTAGTAGCGCCGACTTATTAACTATTTAAAAGATTTTACGTAGGTCGAAAGAAAACCCTATTCGTAGTTAAATAAAATACTTTAAATTTATCGAAGCGAAAATTAATACTCACGTATTATTTATTTAATTAATAATCTATTTCTAATAAACTTAATTCGTTATCTAAATAGTCTCGTATAAGCCTTCGTAAATTATCTCGAATTTTCTAAAATCTAGATATTTCGGTATCCGTTAGTAAGTTATTATAGTCGACTAGGTAAAGAGTTTTATTTATAATAAATATTTTACCGCTTTTCTTTCCTTTCTCAAACTTATTTAGTATTTTTTTTATAAATATTAACTTTACTTCACTAAGCCTAGGAACTTCGTTTATAAATATATTTTTATTTTAATCTTCTCCTCCCTCTTTTATTATTATAAATATCGTGTTTAATTTATTCGATTTATACTCTTTTAATATTTCTATTTATTAATATATTATTTAGATTTATTATTCTTTTATAGATAAAGACTCGCCGGTATTAACCCTAGTTTAAAGAGTTATATTTAATACGTCTAGATACGTAGTAGATAGAGATATATAAAATCTAAACGAGTTAGTAATATCGATCTCGGGATAATATTTATAGTTTACGTATATAATTATTATCTAGTATATCTTCCTTTAAGGTTTAATTTAAAATCTTTTATATTAATACTTTATCCTCTATTATCGTTAACGGCTAATTTATTAATAACGATCTATATATATACCGATATTTTCTAATTACTAGACTAAGCGAATTCGCTATATATAGGAGGTAAAGTCGTTATAGCCTCGAATTAATTATTATAAATATAATAATTAAGCGATTATTCCGAATCCCGAAGCGATTATAAAAATTCTTTTAAATTCCTTTAGAGGAGCGCTAGCCCTATATAGACTAGTAAATAATATTATATAGAAATCGCTTTAATTAGATCCGCTTTCGTATTTAATAAACCGTTAAAATTTAGAGGTAAACTCTTTTTAAAAATTAATTAATAAATTTAAAATCGTTTATTTACCTTCTTAATATAATGTTATTATAAACGAATAACTTTATAGGAAGGACTAAAAATTAACCGACGATATCTATAAATTAATATATTATCCTAGGTCGATCTTTAATTTATTATAAATAATAAGGTTTATTTTAAAGCCGCCGCCGGCTTTAATAACTACTATTTATAAAATACGTCCCCGAAATATATTATTTCAATATAAAGTAATAAAGAGTTAAATTACGAATATAAAATCGAAGATCTTAACCGAGATATAAAGATAGATTTAATTAACGAACGATTTAGAACTTAGATAGTATTAGAGTATATATTTAATTAAGAATATTAATACTTAATAAATATAGAGGAAGAATTCGTACGAAAGTTTATATATAAAATATAAAGAGAGTATTATTAAGAAACTAGAAAAAGATATACCCTATTAATTTATAAATAATATATCGGCGGAAGTAATTATATAATTTATAATAAATAAATAAAAATTCCCGGGTATATATAAAGAATATATAGAGTCGTAATAGACCGCGGCGAATATATATAGCGCGATAAATATAAAAGATATTATCTCTATAGAGCGATAAATCCGTCGGTTTTTAAATAATAATAAATTTAATAAATCCGCTAAAAAGCTTAAATAAAGATTAAAGAAAAACGATATTATATTAATAATCGAAAGAGTTTCTACTTTATCTCCCGCTTCGTCGAAGGAGATTACGCGAAAGGTAATATAAAAAACGTTAAATAAAATATATAAAAATTGAAATAAAACGTCGACGGTACTCTACGATATTAAAAGACGATAATATCGTATAATTAATAAATAAATAAGATACTTGGATATAGTAATATTAAGTAATTAAAGAATTTATTAAATAAACGGAAAACCTTTTATAAATATCAAAAGGAGGAAGACGCCGCCTATAATAATAATATAAATTTAAATAATCTTTATAATAAACCGGTAATATAATAAAAATATATAAAGAAAGTTAGCGCGAATAATATAAAAAAGAGATAAAGTAACGAGGGTTAACTATATATTAAAGGGTACTAGGAGATATTAAAGGTAGCGACGAATTTAAAATTTAAAATTAACTAGTAGAGGAGTAGAGAATAATTCTATAATATCTAGAACTAATTATAAAAGTATCTAGAACTAACTATAGAATAGAGTACTTTAGTATTTATAATTACTATTATAATATCCGGAAAGATAGACTCTAGACTATATTTAAAACTATAGTTTATTTACACTACGGATTTAGCGGTATTTCGGTTTATAATTATATTTATACTATAATATAAAATAGCTTAACGAATCGAGGATAGAATATAAAATATAGAGTCGTATAAGAAGTTAATAAACTATACTCGAAGTAGGATTATTACGATTTACTACTCTATTATATAAAATCTACGCGATAAAATTTAAATAATTAATATTAATAAACCGAGGTTATTCTTTTTTTAATTATAGAGAAAAGTATATTTTAAAAGTTAAGGTTATCGTTATTTAAAAAGAACCAAGTTTATTAATCTATAAAAACTCTTCTACGGAAATAGACGTAATCTTTAATAAAAACTCTTTAATTATAAAGGATTAATAATATAAATTATTCACTTTACTCCTTTTACGCCTTTTTAATAATTATATTATAATATCTTCGATAATCTATACGTCCGGATACCCTCTTTCGGTTTTTTTCAATATAATTATATAACGCTTTTATATATTAATTTTAACTTTACCGTTATCGTTTAAAAGAATAAATAAATAAATAATATTATTATAAATTAAATCTTTAAACTTAAGGAACTTAATATCGCTTAATATCTAGACTCGTTAATACTAGCGTTTAAATAAAATAGGCTAGAATCTTATTTATTCAATTATTATTACTATATAAATCTCTTTTAGGTAAACGGGTACCGCGATAATTTAAATTAAAAAAATTAATATATATTTAAGAATAACGTAAAGTTCGGCTCTAAATTCGTAAATTTTAATATATTTAATAAAATACTCCTCTTAAACCCGAAGGAGGGTAAAGAGATTAATATTTTTATTTAAAATAAAGAGTTTTTTTATCGCGATTATTTCCGAAGTTAAATAATTTTCTATTATTTTAAAACTCGTATATTTTTTCTTCGTTATAATAATAAACCTATCGATTTTAAAGTCGTAACCTTCGTTATATATCTATTAAAGGGATTCTTCCTTTACTTTAAAAAATACTTTTCTATTTAATTTACTAATAACGCCGTCTTTTCTAAATATTTTATTAGTAGGAGTAAGTTAACTAGAAGGATAAAGATTACTCGGGGGAGATAACTCCGCCCTTTTAATATTATATTTAATACTAGACTTTATAGAAGTTAAACGTTTTCGGTCCGTAGAGTTAATAGTATATTTATTACTTTCTTTATCGGGGTATACCCTATTTCTTTTTAATTTAATAATAATATTATTATAAATATTCGACGAGTCTTGAGTATTTCTAGATAGTAAGGGATTATTACTAATTAATAATATATTATTCGAAGCGAGTAAATAGGCTTAAGGATTTTTTAAATCAAGTTATATATACCGTTTAGCGGAGTAAGAAGCCATTCTAGATATCGCGCGACGGAATATCGTTAATAATTAAAACGAATAAAGAATAATAGGAGGTACGTAAAATATAGGGAGAGAAAGTACGTAGTAAAGAGTATAAAGAATTTATTTAAGAGACGGTAGAAAATCGAAGAATATATCGTTCTATTTATAAACTAGTAGAGAGTTATTTATTAATTAAGATAATATCTACTTCTAGCGTCTTAGGTCGTTAATTATAACGATATATTTATTTTTTATAAAATATTAATTACTCTAATTCCCGGCTAGTTTAATCTTTCTTAAATCTAATTATAAAGTATTAAGGGACGGGATTAATATCTAGAGGTTTATTAAACTAACGGCTAGGTTCATTAAATTATAACCTAGTTATAATATAAGAGTAGGCCAAAATAAAAAATAAAGGACGAAAGTTAAAGTAGGGCCAGCTATTATCTAAATAAAAACTAGTATATAGAGTACTTATTTATTTCCTATCCCGATTATATTAGGATAGAAATAGGGAAATTAATTTAAATTTAAATTAAATCTAAAATAGGTTAGGCTAGGTTAAGATAAGTAAAGTTATATTATAATAATAACCCCCTCTTTAAAGTCGAGCTCCTATAAAATAAATAAATAATTAATTCGATTAATTAAATTTCGTAACCCTAAATCTTATTTGGGGTTACGAAATAATTAAGATAAAAACACGTTAAAATATTCGAGTTATCGATAGTAATAAATTAAAAATAGAATAAAGAATAGGCGGCGGTATATAAATAAGACTAGGCGTTAATATTATTATCTATAAATAATAACGGCGGGGCTAGGCTATAGGGTACTATCTATTTATATAATAATACGAAGTATCGGTCGAAGCCGATATAAAACGATAACCGAGGGGATAATAACGGATAGGGAATAAACTATAGTATAGGCGGGGGTTAACTTCTTAAAAATCGGACTAGGATAAAGATAATAAAGGTTCCTTATACTAGTACCTCTAAATAATATATAGTAATTCGTAGAGGCTAGCGGCGCTAGGATTCGAGATATAATATTTATTAATAAACTATTAATAACGGGTAAAGTAATAAAAGAGTTTTTATATAATAATATAACCTTCCTAATTAATATAATATTTTAATAAAGGTAGACTATAACGGCGATTATATTTAGAATTTAAAATACCGTTAATATACTACTCTCGTTAATTATCTTCGGTAATTATAAATTCTCAGATAAACTAGATTTATCTAGGTAAAGAATTATTAATTATTAACTATAATAGGCTAGCGTAGAAAACGGGGTAAATTTTTATTAAATATAAAAAATCCAGTTAAACTATAAGAGGATTATCAAAAACTTTAGAGACTCGGAAGGGGCCGATATTATAATCGTCGAGTTTAATTAAAAGACGTATAATATTCAAATTCTTAATATTTAACTATACTTAGTCGTTTATTAAATATATTAGATATAGGCGCCTTCGTTAATTAACCGAGGATTTAAAAATAATTTAAACGATAAATATTTTATCGCGGAGGTAGTTATTTAAAGTTTCTATTTATATTATAAATTTATTAATAACGATTAAATAGGTACGGGCTTAAGTAGTAAGATTTTAAAATAAAAACTCAGTAGACTTAAAACCGATATATAGATATTAATTATAATTAGCTAAAAAAGGCGAGGCTAGAGTACTAAAAAAATTAGTATTATTATTAGAAAACTCCGCTTTAAAGAGTTATTTCACCTAATTATCCTATATATAATTAATATATATACGGAGGTAGTATTTTATTATAATATTAAATTACTCGGTTTAATTATCCGTCTAAAGATAATACCCGGTAAATATATATTAATTAATTTTGAAATATTTATATAAGGCCTCCTAGAACTCCGATATAAATTAAAATCCTCGATCCGAAATAAAAATATCCAGTAGCCTATAAAGCTTCTATATATTCTAATAGAAAATATCGTAGACTTCGTTTACTTCTATCGATATAATTAGTACTAGGTACCGTATCTTAGTTAAGCGGTCTACGAAAACTAAAATATACTAATAAATAATTCTTATAAAGGTATAAAGTAATAGGGGATTTATATAATCTATCGAGATATCTCTCTAACGTCGTTATAAAGATAGTAATAAATATAACTATCTTTAAATATACTAGCGGGAAGGCTTAATTCTTCGGTATATATAATAATTCTTAACGAATCGCTAGATAATAGTATAGACATTAGGCTATTAATAGGCCCGACTAATTAATTCGTAATATTTAATATAACCTAAATAACTACCCGCGATATTATTATAAACTAATTAAATTAGGCGAAGGCGTAATTTATTAAAATTTAAAATATATCTCTTTCCTCGGAAATAGAGAACTCTATCTCTATCTTTATATTTAACGAGGGGAATTCCGCTATAATAGCGCGTTCTAGAATATAGTATTTCTAGGACTTTAGGGGCGAATCGATCGGCTTAATTAATTATATCTTATAACTAATAAATCGGGGTATCGTATAAGTCTTTATTTAAATTAATAAATTAATCTCTATTAAATTTAAGCTCGTGAGATATAAGTAGGGTCTATAATTTTAAATTAATATTTATATCGAGGTTTATAACGGTTATATAAATTAATATAAAGTATAACTAGAAGGGCTAGACGAGAATCTTTTAATCTATTATTAATATAATTAAAATAACTAGGACTAAGGCTAGGGTCGTTATATTTAATAATATACTATAAATATAATCCTTAAGGACTTCTAGGGTTAGGTTTTTTCTTTTTAATATTATCTAATATTAATATTAATATCTAGGGTCTAATTTATTCCCTTTTTTAAAAAGGTCTCTTAACCGATATATTAATATATTAAATTTACTACCTTCTTTACTAGGCCGGTAGGTAATCTTATAATTAAAACGGGATAAAAACTCGCTTTACCTCGTTTAATAATAAAATAATATCTTAGATAAAATAAAATATTTAAGAGTCTTATAATCCGATATTACCTCGATAAAAAGAGTAAATCCCTTTAGTTTAAAACACTATTCCTCGAATACGCGGATAATTATTATAAACTCTTTATTATAGATCTTATAATTATACTCGGTAAGATTATATTTCTTTAAAAAGTAAATAATAGGACGAAGAATATTTTAATTATTATACTAGGATAGGACCCCTTTAAATATATAATTAAATATATTTATTTCTATTATAATTTTATAGTTAGGGTCGAAATAGACTAGGATAATATCGGAGGTAAAAACTTTCTTTAAAATATTAAAAGTTATTTAGTATCGAGTACTCTACTCGAAAATAATACTTTTCTTAATTAGGGTTATAAATAATATAGCGAGTTTACTAAACCTATAAATAAAACGCCGATAAAAGTTAGCGAATCCTAGGAAATTTTAAATATCCTTAATATTAACTAGTTATAATTAATTTAGGATAATATCGATTTTCTTTAAATCTATTTTAATCCCTTTAATAATAATAATTAGTCCTAAGTATATAACTTCCTTAATATAAAAATCGTATTTAATAATATTTATTTAGAGCCTCGCCTCGCGGAGCTTCTAAAGGATATATTTAATATAGATTTTATACTCTTCCTTAATATCGCTATAAATTAGAATATCGTCGAGGTATATAGTATAGGTCTTATTAAGAAATTTACGAAAAATATCGTTAATATAGTACTAGAATAAAATAGGGCTATTATATAATCTAAATAATATAATAAGGTATTCGAATAAACCGAATTAAGTACGGAATATTATAAATTCTTTATCGCCCTCCCTAACGCGGAGGCGATTAAAAGTAGATATAATATTTAATTTAGAAAATACCTTAATACGATTTAATTAATTTAAGGTTTCTAAAATTAAGGGTAAAAAGTATTTATTCTTTATAATAATAATATTAAGCCCTCGGTAATTAATATAAAAATATAGGCCTCCGTTAGGTTTCTTTACGAATAGGATAAAAAACGCGGTATAAAACCGATTAACTCGAATAAATTTTTTACTAAGATTTTTATCTAGGTAACGACGGAGTTCTAGGATCTTATTATAATTTATATTATATAAACTAAATAACGGAGGTTATAGCCCTTCTTTAAATTTAATAATATAATTATATAATCGATATAGAGGTAAGGTATTAACGTCTTTTCTTAAAAAAATATCTAAGAATCTATAATACCGCGTAGGTAAGATTATAATTAGGTTAATATTCTTATTATCTCGATAAATTTAAAACTTTTTTTAAATAACGGCGGCGGCGAGGTAGAGCTCCCTATTTATTTTAAATATAACTCGGTTCTAGGATTAATCGTAAATATTTAATTTAAATATTTTAACTAAAGCGGGGTTTAGGTTCATAATATCTAGATTTTTAATAAAACTAAGTATTTAGGGTCGAGATTTTTTCTAAAATACCTAAAAATCGATCGATTTTTATAAATAATAAATTAAATACAGTTTACTCGTTAGGCTTAATAAACCGGGTAAATAATCGAGATCCTATCTTATATATATTAAGAGTAGTTAGGTACTAGGTTCGTTATTCTTAATATTAAAACTTAAAACGAAGCGAGGCTAGGCTATAATATCTAATTTTAAATATCTTTCCTTATTTAACGGTAGTAACGATACGGTTATATTCGTTATTATAACTAGTTCTTATAGGAATAAATAATTAGGACTAAGGCGGGGAAAACTCCTTTTAAATCTAGATTTATTATTAATAAACCTAGAATTAAAGTAACTCCTCTTAAATCCTAGGTTATTTTATACGAGTATTAGGCTAGACTAAAGACTAGGTTTACTTTTAATAAACCTAGGATTAAATTAACTCTTTTTAAATTAAGGTTTACTTTTTATAAATTTAAAACTAAATATATTATTAATAAACCTAGAACTAAAATAACTCCTCTTAAATCGGAATTAATTATTTAATAATAGCGTTATTATTTATAGATAATAACGGCTCTTTATATACTAACGACTCCTTTTAAATCGGGGTTTATTTTATACGGGTATTAAATAAAACTAGGGATTAAGATTCTTAAATCTAAAAACTTTCTTAAAGTATTAAAAAGAGTTTATTTTCCGCGAAGACTTTTATAGGACTAGAGGTATAGTTTCTTAAATAAAAATATAAAGCGAAGGTTAAGGAATTATCTAAAAAATAAATAGTAACTTTATAATAATAGAGGTATAATAAGTCGATTATACGGGGGTACTAACTAAGTTTAATAATAATAAAAAACTATTCGTTCCTAATAACTATAAATATTTAAAATCGTTTCTATAATATAAATAATACGTCCTATAATAGTAGGTACGCTATTAAAGAGTCGGATAATACGAGGATAATAAAGAAAGCGAAGGGGTAGACGATAAATATATATAAAATTATAATCGATAAAAAAATAACCGGATATACTAGTATTAATTAAGGCTTTAATTTAAATTCGGGACTAACTATTCCGTAGTTAATAAGAAATAACTATATACTTATTACGAAAAGTAGGGTCGGTCTCAAAAAATTATATAATAGACTATAACGAAAACTTAATTAATAACGAAGGTAAATTAAACGATATAGCCGATAAATAAAAAGGTATATATAGAGTTCTAGGTACCTATAATCCTAATACGCGATTTTATACCGGGATTATTCTTTTCCCGTATTTAAAATAACTCCTCCTATAATACTCTCGTCGTCGTCGATAATAATTATAATACTAGATCGGAGGTTAATTAACTTAATAAAGTAGACTTTTATATTATATTTAAGCGATTTATAATAAAAGTAAAACCTTTATTTCTCGTAGATAATCTTAATAACCGGGGTTCTCGTTAATTTATCTTTAATAATAATTTAAACCGAATCAAGGTCTATTAATTTTTTAAATAAAATAATAAAAACTAGTCCGGTAACGGGAATAAAAATACTCGTTATACTAAAGCGAGTTATAGGGGTAGAAGTTAGTAGAGGTATAATAAACCTCCTCGAGGTTTATCTTAATTTAATAGGAGTAGTACTTTAACGAGATAGATAATACTTAATCTACTAAAATTCTTAATCGATTTCGGAGTATATATAGATATATTTATTAAAGATATATAGCCGTTAATTATTAACTTTCCTCTAGGAGATAAAGGCCTATTGAATAATATAATTAATATTATATTTCATAACGTTAATTAAGGAGTCGTTCTTGATTCGAGAATATTCCTTCTTTTAAAAAACGAGGTTAAAATACTTATTAAAAAATATAAAGCCTTATTTAAATTCCTAGATATAATTCCGAGTATCTTTTTATTTAAACGGGTTATTATATACTTCCCGTAGTTTCTTTCGCTAATCGGTAAAATTAATTAAAGTATAGAGACCCTCCTTTTAATAATAATTCATTAAATTAGAGGCCTTTTTACCGATAATTAATTTAAACTTTATATAAACGATTTTATTACTATCGGTAGGGTAACGATTATAATTTATATATATCCACTATATTAACGTTTACTTCTAAATATCCAATTTATCCTAGTCCCCTTTATATTCCGAGATATCTAGAAACTTTTCGGATCTAGGAGGTATTTAAAATCGTAAAGAGGTAGGTTATTAAATATTTAAAAAGAAAAATAAATATAGGCCTATAATAATAGTATTATTAAGAGTATTCTTATCGAATATTTAGGGCGGGGGTTAAAGTATAATTTAAGCTATAATAAATACGACCTAGACTATTATTTAAATAATAGTATAAACTAGAGATTACGTATCTAGCGTAGGAGGAGGAGAAGGCGTAAATAAAAATAAAATATCTAATAAAGAATTACTCTCGATTTAAATATATAAGTAGTCGAAGGTATTAAAGAAACTAATAAAGTTATTCTAAACTTCGGCGAGGAATTATCGTATACGGTTTTCGGGGTTAAGGGGTTAATTCTTTATAATAATTATCTTAATACTAAAAAGTACTAGCTAGGTAGTTAATCTTTTATAATATTAAAAAACGGGATTAATATTTAGAGATTTATTAAACTAACGACTAGGTTCATTAAATTATAGTCTAACTATAGTATAAAAATAGGCTAAAATAAAAGATAAAGGATAAAAGCTAGGGTAGAGCCAGCTACTATCTAAATAAAAACTAATATATAGAGTATTTATTTATTTCCTATCCCGACTATATTAAGATAGAAATAGGGAAACTAATTTAGATTTAAATTAAATCTAAAATAAATTAAACTAGGCTAAAGTAAATAAGGTTATATTATAATATAAAGTCTTATTAATAATTCTTTAATATTAAAACTTCCCTCCTATAAACGAAGGTAATAATATTAATTATCTAATAATACTCTCGTAATATAATATATTTAAATATAAAATTAAGAAGAAAGTTTAAAGCGAGAGAAATAGATTAAATATAAAGATTTAATATAAATTAGGCTCGAGTATTTAAATTTTTCGAAGGGCGAACTTAACGTACCCGATAAATCTAATATAAAGAATTTAATATCGATTTTCGAAAAAGGAGGTTAATTTTAATAAAAGAGTTAATATTATATACTAGTCGTAATTAATTACGAATAATTAAACTTTACTACCTATTTTACCGGGATCTCTTCTATTATTTTACTCGATAACGCGTAGACTAAATAACCTAAATTATAACTACTTTCGGGATTTTAATTTAAATATCTCTATAGTCGGTATTAAATTTAAATAGAGAGGGAGATAACCCCTCCCTAATTTTAATAAATCGTAGATCTCTACCTAGTTAATATAATCGGCTAATCTTTAATTAAATAGAATATCTTTTATTTATACTTCTAGATTTAAATAACGATCTAAGGATTTATTTAATCGAGTAATTATTTAATAAGAAGAAATCTACCGACGGTAAAATATATTATAAAATCCATTAATATTATCTTAACCCGCTTATAGCGGCTCGATAATAAACGTATTTAACGGAGAATAAATAATAAGAATTAAAGCGGTTATTATAAAAAAAAGATTATATAGTAGCTTTCGATATTCTATTAATATTTCTAGGTCTATAACCGGACGGAATATAATTCGGCGTAATAAAAATTATAATTAATTTAAAATATAATAAAATAGGCTAACTCTTTTTATATATTATAAATTTACTAAATTATTATATTATAAGAGATATTTCATTACTTTAATTATATTAGGAGATTCTAGATCGGCTTAATTTAATACGATAAATATAATATATAAAAGGTAAATTATATTATAGTAAAGGCGCTAGAACTTAAAATACTAGGTATATTAATATTTAATAATATAATTCTATATCGTTAATTAAGAAAAGGGGAGATATTTAATATATTTAATTTAAACTATTATATAGAGATTTAGGCGAAGTTATAAATATAGGAGAGTTTTATCTTTACTCTTTAGACTTTCTTTAAAAACTTTAAATATATTAAAGTTTATATTTATTAAATAAAGAGTTTAATAAAGGTACCTTTTAGAGGAACTCTATATATAATAATAATATAAAACTTCTCCGAAATAAATTAGAAGAGAGGTAAATATATTATCTAGGAAACGAAATTAACCTTTATTTTTAAATTTAATACTATTTAAAACCGCGTGACTCTATACTATCGATAAATATTTCTCTACGTTATATAATACCTTCGTGAATTATTATTAAACTCTATAAAGTTAAAGTTTAAACCGAGTAAAAAAAAGATCCGAATAACGAAGAATTTTAATAGATCTATATTATATAGACTAGCCGACTCCTATTAGGGTTTAAATCGGAGAAGATTAACGATTTAAAAATAAAATACTCTAGTTATATAGACGGACGGTTATTATTTAGGTAATTAAAGTCTATATATATTATTAACGGACTTAAAGAGTATTAAAAGAGAAGATATATATATCCCTTCGATTTAATATATAAATAAAGTAAGGAATTTCTTTTCCTTAATAATATATATAATATAGATAAAAGTTAAGGGAGTAGTATTTAACCTATTTTCGTAAAGAGGTTCGTTTATTTAATTTACTTTAATAGAAGAGTATTTTATTCGGAACCTAAATTAAATAATTAGGAAAGAGAAATTAATAATTAAAAATAAAAACGAGATTTAATACGAGAAGATATAGATTAAATATATATACTTTAAGAGTAACTAAACGCGGAGGATATACGAGAGGATCGAGATATAAACGGACGGTATAATTTTACGGAGTAACTATAAAAGATAAATTATTTATTTAAAAATCCGCCCCGTTTATAAAGTATTTAAAAGAATTAAGAACTTTAATTTATAAACGATATCGAAGAGCTAGTAATATATAACGGCGAGGGAAAACGGGGTTCGATAGCGCCTTTTATAATTTTATTAAATTTTTATTTAAATGAGATTCCTCCTAAAGAAGATTTACTCGAGGAAAAGATCCTATTTAAAGAAACTCCTTATCGAGTAATTACTTTAACGTTTATAAAAATTTAAAAAAAAAACGAACCCCTTTAAAAATAATTTAAATTTATCGTTCGTAACGGAGATAATTAAATTACGATAGAAGAATATATTTTTAATTTATCTCTTTCCTCTTCGGTAGAGTTTATAGTAGAAAAATACATAAAGGAGGGACGATATTTATTCGATATAACTCTTTAATTATTATACCCCTCGGAATACTTTAAAGCTACTATAATAAATAGTACGTATATTATTCTTCTATTCCTAGTAGGAAGAATTTATATATCTTAGTAACTCGCCGGATCTACTTCCTACTTAAGAAATAAGGCTATATTATTTAATAATAATATTAGAAAGAGAATTACTAACGCTAGTATCTCTACGAAAGATTAAATATAAAAGAAATAAATTCTATAAACCTCGTTTATACACCTTTACGTTCTTTATTATAATTAAATTTTTAATTAAATTTATTACTATTAATACAAACTTATATCTAACTAATTATATATATATTAGTAAATTTATATATAGTATAGACCTAAGAAATAACTCCGTGGTTATTATTTAGATATAATAATATATTAAGCGATTTAACTCTATTACTCTAAATACTAAATTCGGATAACTCGTTTAGATAAGACGATATAATTCTTATAGTCTCGTAATATTTTGCGCTAATATTTGAACTATTCGGGATAATTATCGTTATAATTAAAACTCTACTCTTTTTATTCCGTATTCTCAAGTTCGAAGCTTAATTAAGGTAGTTAATATTATATAAATTATATTACTTCTTCTACTTCTTAAACGCGTTTATTAAAGTTTATAATTAGCGGGTCTAAATTCTCTACTAGTCTCTTGAGGCGATTCTCTTCGGTAGCGAGTTTTCTTAATAATATTCTTTATACTTCTAGTATATATTCTTTTATATCTAAAGTTTTTAAAACTTCTAGATTTAAAATAAATAATTCGTCGAGATATTCGCGCCGCTTCGCCTAATTTTAGACGCGGAGCTCTTTATTTTATTAAATTTCCTTATTTTAAATAATTTATTATTTTCTTCGAGGACGGTTCGTCTTTTTATATTTTATCGCGGGTCTCGGTCTTTTATTTATATTAAACCTAAAATTCGGACGGAGCGGGGTATTTATAAATAATAAATAAAAATATAATATACTAGTAAATTACGATATATCGAACTTATAGAAGTAAATTATAAATTAGATCTTTATAGTTTTAACCCTAAATATATCTCTTTTAGAGAATATAATTATCTAGATTAATTCGTTCCTTAATAATCTTTATTTTATAATTATATTATTTAATCTTTATTTATATAGAGTATTTAATTCTAGTTTAAGTATTTACTTCTAGTTTTTTCTATAATATTTATTTTTAACTCCGCCTCCGTTTTTGACTTCTTTAATTAGTATTTATTTCTAGTTACCCCTTCTTTTAATATCTACTCTTAATACTACTTCTAGATAAACTTGATTCACGGACTCCGTATTAAATAGAGTATAAAAGATACTTTATAAGGACTAGGATTTATTATCGTATTTATAAACACCGAACTTTACTCCACGATCTACTATTAGGCGCTAGGGGAAGATATAAGTAAAAATTAAAAATTAAGAATCTAAATTAAAGAAGTCTCTAGTAATATTAGAGATTACTTTAATTTTAAAATCCCTAACGTAGATATCTAGAAATATACGGAAATTTATATAATCGATCGCTCTAATTACCCGGAAATCGAGAAGGTAGCGATAAATAATATATAGAAAAAATAGAGACTATTTAATACCGAGCTTTATATACTCGCTCTATATTAATATTACTAGGTTATAATCGCCGATAAAACTTATATAATACTTTTAACACGGGAATTATAAATCGATATCGATTATGATCTAATATTATTTATAATAAAGATTCGCGGCGAAGCGAAGGAAGTAGTATTAAAAAGTTACTATTAATAATAAATCTTAATTATATAATATTCGAAAGAAATAAATAATTAAAATCGAGATAAACCCGCGGTTAATATATTTAAAATCTTAAACGATAACTTATAGTTTCTAAATAATTCTAAATAATAGTAGTAACGATTTTTAATTAGAAATCCAAATCCCTAGCGCTTAGGATAGATATAATATTCAGGTTCGATTCCTTAATTTAATATATATAGTACGATAACTAGTTTAATATTTATAAATAAGGCTTTTATATAAATTAAATATAATTAGTTTACTTTTATTTAGTTCTGTTTTTAATTATACTTTCTCGTTTTATTTCGATTAGAGAAGGACTAGAAGTCTTTCGAAGGAAACCCGGCCTAATTAAAGACTTTTATATATTCTTTAAACGGTCGGTATAAATATATCCGTAAATTTTTTCTTTTCTCTTTTTTATACTTACCCCTAGTTTTACGTTTCCGTTATTTTTATTATAGAGCCTACTTTTAATCTTTTACTTTACTAGGTATCAAACCTATAAATTTCTTATAATCTTTACTTCTTAGTAATATAGAATAGCGCGAAATATTCTCTAAATATACCTATCTTTTGTATTAATATTTAATTATATTTATATTATTTAAATATCTCTATTAATTTATCCGCTAGCTCCTTTATACCTTAATTATTAACTAATAGATTATACTATAGAAAATCCGATATTTTTATAGTTATTAATTCTCCGCCTCCGATTTACTAGTATTTTGTATCTAGTATAATTAGAGAACTAAACTTTATACGGCCAGTTTAATTTAAATAATAAAATATAGTTTTTCGTTATAAATACCGCGACCTCTTTAGTCTTCGCTATAGAATCGATAACTCTAAGAGATTATAAAGTTTTAATATCTACTTTAATAACTTTATTAATATAAATTACGAATATTTAAATTAATTCCTTTTAAGTTAATTAATACGGGAGTGAAAATCTAGTATATATTATAATTTATACTCTACTTATTTAATAAACTTGCCGCGGGGTTAAAGAGGGCGTTAATTTAATACTATTTATTTTATTAAAGTTTTCGGGCTCTTTAATTATATTATTTTCTTTCTAATCTCTTTATATTTTAATTTAAATTAGTAATTATATAAAGATACCTCCTACCTCTTTATTCTAGTCGTTATAACCCGCGGTCGAGTAAAGTTAAATACTAAAGATAAGTAGTAACCTCTAGTATTAAAGAATTAAAATAAAGTACTCGAAGTTTATACTCTATATTTAAATTAACTATCTATAGAGAAGTAGTTTTAAGATATTAAAAAATAATAAACTATATATAAAAGCCTATATTTATAAATAATATAACGACTTCGTAAATATTTTATATCTAAAAGTGATTTTATCTAGAGAGTATAGGCGCCTCTCTCTTTAATAAATAATATCTCTAAAGTTAAAAAAAAAAAAATTTATAACTCTTAATACCCTATTATATTATTAATTTAATCGAGATATTAAAGTATTTATAGATTCTTTATAAACCCTCGGAAGCTCTATAGAATCGGAAACGGAAATAAAAGTAAAAAGCTAGATATTCCTTTTATTAAAACCGAGACTAGTTTTTTTCGAAATAACCGCGAATCTCGCCTTTAAATTACTTTATTTATATTTCGGATTAGCGTAGAGATCCCTAAAGAGAATATTAATATAAAATAGAATAAAGTAGAGTATAGAGTAGAAATCGCGGTTCGATTTTTATTTTAAGTTAGGGTAGAGTAGAGTAAAGATTCTTTAAAGATCTCTACTATACTAAAGCGGATTTCTAATAATTATTCTAATAACGTTACTACCTCTATAGATATATATATTTATAACTACTATTATCTCTATAGATATACGTATTTATAGTCTTTATAGATATATATATTTATAGTTACTACTACCCCTATAAATATACGTACTTATAACTACTATTATCTCTATAGATATATATATTTATAGCTATTACTACCTCTATAAATATATATATTTATAACTACTACTACCTTTATAAATACGTATACTTATAACTACTACTACTTTTATAGATATACGTACTCATGACTACTACTACCTCTATAGATATATATATTTATAGTTACTACTACCTCTATAGATATATATACTCATGGCTACTACTACCTCTATAGATATACGTATTTATAGCTACTACTATCTCTATAAATATATATACTCATAGTTACTACTACCTCTATAGATATATATATTTATAGCTACTACTACCTCTATAGATATATATATTTATAGCTACTACTACCCCTATAAATATATATATTTATACTACTACTACTCCTATTATAGATTAATAATAAGATATATTATAGATTATACTATAGAGAGACGATTATTATAATAATTATTATAATTAATATCTACTATTATTCTTTATTTACCGATTTTAAATCGAAATATTTTTCGGAATAAAATAATAAGTTTAAAAGAAAATATTAATATTAAGATATATTAATAAATATTTAAAAAAGGTTAATTTTAAATTTTAAATTAAATTATTATTTTAGCGTCCCCTTAATTTTAAAATAAACGAATTAAATTATATCTTTAATAAAACCTTTAGTTATATTTAACTTTAGGTTAATAATAGTCTTAATTTTAATATTAATTTAAATAATTATAGGTCCGAGTATTTATTCTATAAATACGCGTATTTATAGGGGTAGTATTAGTTATAAATATATATATCTATAGAGCTAGTAGTAGTAGTAGCTATAAATACGCGTATCTATAGAGGTAATAGTAGCTATGAGTATATATATCTATAGAGGTAGTAGTAACTATAAATATATATATCTATAAAGGTAGTAGTAGTTATAAGTATATATATTTATAAAAGTAGTAGTAGCTATAAATATATATATCTATAGAGGTAGTAGTAGTAGTAGCTATAAATACACGTATTTATAGAAGTAGTAGTAGTTATAAATACGTATATCTATAGAGGTAGTAGTAGCTATAAGTATATATATTTATAAAAGTAGTAGTAGTTATAATACGTCCCTAAAGTTATTATAATAATTATTAGAAATCTATCTTAATATAGTAGGGATCCCTCGGTAAAACTCTACCCTACTCTATTTTACTCTAGGCCCTACGTTAATAAATCTCTATACTAGGCTAGGGTAGGGATTATACCTCGATCTCTACTCTACTCTATATTAATCCGAAGCGTAATTTTATTAAAGAAAAACTATATCCGGAGACGATAAATAATACTAGCGAAAGTAGTATTAACCCCCTTTAATATTAGATTTAGAACGGAAGATAGTATAAAGAGTACTTCGAATAAAATAATTAAATTAAGGACGACTTCGAAAGGGGTAAATCTCCGAAAGAATTCGAGTAAAGAAATTAATTATAAAAGTATTATTTAAAAGAGTTATTTAGATTAATATAGAGTTTTTACTATTTATATTATTTATTTATAAAGAAGAGGTCTTTATCTCTCTTTTATTATAAAAATTCGGAATTTAACCTTTAGATACCTAGTAATTAACTATCGCGGGAAGTTAAAAGCGCTTAATATAAAACTATAGAATATGAAATTAGTCTAGAGAAAAAAAGTAGTTATATATATAAATATAAGGATAAATATAAACGAGAATATCTAGAGGGGTTATTTTATTCCGAGTAAATAATCTCTTAAAACTCGTTATTTCGTAATAATCTATTCGATAATATTTATAAAAAGATCCGAAATAAGAACGAGGTTATAATTATTCGATATTAATTCTTTAATTATCCCTTCCGTTTAAATATTAACTATATATAGCGCTACGTACTTTAATTATCTATACGAAAATATTAATAAAGGCTAGAATAATATAATCTCTTTTTATAGTACTCGTCTATAACCCGACTATTCTATCGGATTTAATCGATCTACGTTTATAGAGTAATAACTTAAAAAGCTCGAGTCTTTCGTAGGTAAAATTAGATTTAAAATTACTACCTACTTTATAGTTATAACGCGAATATTTTTTCAGATCTCAATATACGAAGTAAAGTATAGCGCCGTAGTACTAGATATTACCGACCGATAGAATATATATAATATAACTATTATCGTGAAAGGGGTTATAGAGTTATTTAAAATAATAAAGCGCGAGAAAGAGTTTTACTAGGAGATTCTCGCTTTTTCGATCTCGTATAATTATAGTATAATAAGGATTTACGGTTATTATACTATTATCGAGGAAGATAAAATTATATTCTATTAATATCCTATTAAGAAGTTCGATTTTATAAATAAAGAAAGTAAGAATAAATAGACGATTTTTATATTTATTAAAAATATTTATAATATATAGATATTAATTTAATATAAGAGAATCTACTCGGTTATTAATAATTTATTATTTAATATTTATTTCGATCTCTCCTAGTTAACTTCTTTTTTATAATTAGGCCCTCGAAGTTCTTAATAATTAAATATTAAATCCGCGTAAATACTAGAGGAGGTTAATAGTTAATTAAATATAATTAGTTTATAAGAAATTATACCGATTACTTTTATTATTTAAATAACCGAGCGAGTATCTAAAAAGTTAAGGAATTAGCGGACTACGGGGTAATAGTATTAAAATTTTAGAAATCGAAAACCTTATAATTTCAAATATTTTTAATAGATTATTTAATATTTAGACCTAATACCTACGCGAGGTATATAGAGATATAGAATAAGAGATCGAGTTATTCTCGCTTTCTAGCTAGATCTTTTTAATCTCCTCGTATATTTTCTTAAATTTTATAGAAGTAAATTATAACTTTTAATAATTATTTATATTATATTTTCTTTATAATTACGAAAATCGTGAGTATTATAGAAGGGGTTCGATAGGGGGACGGAGTCTATAACGTCTATACTATTAAAAAAACTCACGATATTCGTAATAATAATAAGTATCTTTTTTATCTTCAAGAGAATAATAGTAGATATTTAGGAAAGCGGATAAATAGTTTATAAATAAAGATTATAACTTTATCTCGAGGAGTAGTATAAGAGTAGTTCCGCCTTTTAATATATAGTTTAATAAGGATATTCTTGTCTTTACTCGAGAGGTTAATTATTTTTTTCTTTATAAAAGTATAGATACTACCTAAGACGCGGAACCGGTCTCGGTTATTTTATTAATCGAATTAATAATAGAGTATACTAAACTACTCGAACGAAATTATCTCTTAATTTAGATATTAATAGATTAATATAAAGAGTATCTCTAATCTAATAAAATCTTTACGAGATATTATATATAATTATTTCTACTACTTATTAAATATATTTATATAATAACTATTATAAATAGTACTCTAAAAGAGAGTAACCTACTTTACTTTTATATAATACTCGACGTAGCGATAGCGGAGGCTTTATAAATAATAGATATCTAAGATTATATAAAGGATAATAACGAGCTTAATAGGAAGTATAAAATAGTAAATATTTCGGTCTTTATTCTCGTCCGAATAGAGAAGAATAATTTATATAAATAATTATACCCGCGCTCGAAAAAAATCGCCTTAATAGTTATAAAGGGTTTAGTTCTAGTTATAATTAAACTACTTCGAGCTCTAATTATACCGGGTAATTAAAGCGAGTCTAATTATTTATCTCGAGTAATAATATAAAAGTTTGAAAATATAAGTCCGATGAATTTAATTAAAATGTAAATTATTATAGTTTAGTATTATTTTATAGTCTACGCCTTAATATTATTCTTTACTTCTTCGAGTATTCTCTTTATTTTAGAGTAGAGTTATCGGTACTCTTTAAACTCCGTAGTTAATTAAAATATATATTTACTAATATAACTTTAATATATCTCTACTATAGTTCTATATAAAGATATAGTATTAACTTTTTATATAGCCTCTACTTTCTAGTAGTACGTTATATTTTCGCGCTTCTTTCTATTTAAGTATATTATTTTGGATAAAGAAAACCTACTCCGTAGTAATACCTAATAAAGCCTAATCGGGCGGAATACGCCTTGTAATTATACCTCGTTTATTTACGAGTATTATTTCTATTTATTACTCTTTACTTAATAGTAACTTTAAGATACTAATAACGTTTTTTAATTAATAAATATATAGAAATAACCTAAACTCTTCTAAGAATTCTTCTTTTAATATAACTACGTTAGATTCTTTCTTATACTCGAATATTTTAAAATAGCGAGTAGTATTTATATAGAATAAATAAAGACTAAGAGACTTATAAGAATATTTATTATTAAGTAACTTTATTCTATAGATCTCGGTTTTAGGGTTAGGATTAGTTTATATTATAATACTACCTTTAAGAAGTTTATTATAACGGTAGAGGAGAAATACGCTAAAATTAAAATATATTTAGTATTTAACTATAATTTCTCCGATTCTATATAAGAATACTACGGGAATTTCGTAGACTTGGGCATCGAAGTATTTAATATTATTATATTAACTAGGAGTAGGAAAGCTCCTATCGAGTATAATTCGATATATTATAAACTTTTAAGGGTAGGTAAAGTTATAGGCGAGTACGTAAAATAAATGAAATATAGAGAAGTAAAGAAAAGAATCTCGGGTTTAAAAATTAACGGGAGTAGGCTTTAATATTATATAATATAAATTCTTTTAATTATTTTATTTTATTAAGAGTTAACCTCGGTTAAAAATAAACGACTATTAAAACGCGCTAACTATAAACGATAAATTATTTATTAAAGTAAGATTATTTTTACTTTTTATAATTACTCGTAAATAAGAATATCTTTCTCTCCTATACTTCTCTATACTCTTTAATAATAACCGATTTAAGAGTTAGTATTAACTCTATAATAAATCTAATTAAAGATTAAAAGCGAAGACTATTATTATTATTAAACCGGGGTAGTAGCTAGTTTATTATTAAATCTATTATACTTATATTTACCTCGGTACTATATTATCCCGATTATATTAAATTTAACTAAGTACCTTTTATATATAAGAAACTTAGGGGAGAGAAAACTAATAAAATTATTAAAATAATAATAAATTACTAGACCTAAATAGATAATATAGAAATTCTCGCCGATTATAATATTTACTTTATAGCGAGATACTAGAGAATATTTACCGCGTAGTAAATATAGTTAAGAGAAATATATTTAATACGATAACGAATATAGTTAAAATATATTACGACTTTCGATTTAAAAAGTTAAAAATAAAATAATAATCGTTACACGAATTCGTTATTAACGAAAGAGAATATTTAATAATTATTATAATAGCGCTCGAACTCTTAAATCGTGAAAATAAGTATTTTATTAACCTTATAAATAGAGAGGATATTTATATAAATAGAAATATATTAATATTCTTATACCGAGGACTAGTAGAGGATTAGGTATCTTTATTAATTTAAATCTTTAATCGAGAGGACTAGCCTATTAAAACTAAAGTTAGAAAAATCGTTATAAGTTAATTAGATTATAAAAAGTAACTAGATTTAATATATCTAAATACTAGTAATTAAAATAATAACTAATTCGAGTAATATTAATTATATTAAAATCTGTCTATTATACTCGTGGCGGGGTTAAAGTATAATTTACTTTATTTTCTAACCTAATATATTATAAATTAAATTTAGGATAAAAAGATTTATTTAACCCTCCTATTCGCCGATACTTTATATATATAGATTAATAAATAAATTCGTAATAAGATATTTAAATACCGCCTACGGAGCCTAAATTAAATATATATAATAAATCGGCGAGTAATTCCTTAACTAGAGTCAATATTAATATACTATTTAGATAAATATTACTTTATAGATAAATAGTAATTTATTAATATAGTTTCCCTACCCCCGAAATCCGAGGCCGTTAATAAGTTAATTCAAGAAGATAATTATTCGTTATAAATAAAGAGTATATTCTTCGCTAATATTCCTAAAATAGATTTATATAATATCGATTAATACGGGTTTAGAAACTCCCGTTAAAATAGAATAATATAAATATAAAGAATAATAAACTTCTAAAAATTAATAAATATTAAAATATATTTCATAGTAAAGGCTCGATTAATAGTAGTTTTAATATAAACTCTCGCTGCGCTAAAGAGCTAGAATTCCTTAATATTATATTTATATAAGATTTAGGTCTTTTTTCGCCGTAGTATTAATAGATTTTTAATACTTTTATCTAGAATAAACTAGGCGGCTTATTATAATCAAGGTTCTCTTCGAGCCTTAATAGACTTAGTATACTTAATAGACCAAGGAACTACTTACTACTCGACGTAGTATATAGATTAATAAGCGGATAAGCGCTTAGTTACTTAATTATTTAATAAAGGAATAAACGAGTAAATAGGTAAATAGCGTAGTTTCCTTCTTTTATATAAACTGCGTATTTTCCTAATAAATAGGAGCTTCGTATTTAACTTCCTTTAAGACTTTTAATTATAGATTCTAAATATAAACGTTCCTTAAATTATTAATTAGGTTTATTAAATTTAATGTTTCATCTATATTAATACGAAGCCTATTATCCTTTAATCCTTAATACTCCTCTTAACGAGTACTAATTTAGGTCTTATCGACGTTATATTAAAATATTAAACGGAGAGCCTTAATACTTTAAATATCTTTAGGATAAATATTTTAGAATTAATAAAAACCTTAACCTTAATACCTAAAATAATACTAGAAGACGTAATATTATAGAAGAAGGGGACCGTATTAAGGTCGCCCGCCTAAACTATTATTATAGAGAGCGCGAAAAGTTTAACGACTAGTTATTATAACTCTAGCTATTCTTTATATTTAACGAGAATACTATACTAGTTATTAAATAGATAATTTTTATAATAAGCTATATAAGAGGTAATATATAGAAATAAGTTAAATTATTCCTAAAATATTATATAGAAGTAGTATATAATACCGATAATTTATTAATAAAGCTTTAAATAAAGAACTTCTCTAGGTTTAAAACCGAGATTCATTATATATTTAAATTATCTAACGAAAGTAGTATAATAATTCGCGTTATTTAATATTTAATATAACGAAGGTTTATATCCAATTACTCGGCGTAGTTTTAATATTATATAATATTAACGGACTAGGACGATACTATATTTATAACGATATATCGACGAGGTTTAAAAGATAATATAAAAGACGAATTTATATAAGTAGGAGCCGTTATAAAGGACCTCGATATATTTATAAAATAAGTAATTAAAATTAATAATAAGTTATACGAATATATAATAAAGAAACGTTATAACGGAGGAATTAATAGATAAAGATATTTAGGAGTTTATAGTAACGGATATAATTCGGCTAGTTATTACTACTATAAAAGATTTAACCCGTATAATTATATATTAATAAAACTCGATTTCATTAAAAAAGGACCTACGAGAGGATTCTAGAAGAGGGGTAAATAATAATAAGGGGGTAAAAAAGTAATAAATTACTATAATTATAATAAGCCGGGTTATATCGCTAGGAACTATTATTCGAAGAATATAATAAATCGATAATAGTTAAATATATTTAAGAAGGAGATATTAAATAGCGTAGCCGGGTCCCTTAAAGATCTAGTATAAAATAATACTATACTTAACGATTTATTAAAGAAGTAGGGGAATATTAAAGAAGAGATCGCCTAAAGAATTCGAGAGCTCGAAGAACTAAATAATAATAGTAATAAAACTTTAAAGAAAGATTTAGAGGAAGGATAAAAATAAGAATAAAGTATAATAAATTCTAAAGAATAACTTTAAATAGTAGATTATCTCGATAATTTTAGAACTTAGTTTATTATATTAAAAAAGAAACCCGAAGAAAAAAAGAAAGAGAAAAGATAATTTATTAGAATTAATTATACTTATAATAAATATCACCTATAATATAAGGATATATATTAGTTAATATACGTAAGCGAATATTATAAATACTATTATAATAATTTAAGAGAGCGAAAGTATATTATAAGACTAAGATATAGTTATAGTTAATAAAATAATTACGTTAAAGATAATTATTTATAGTATTTAATTAAGAAAAGGGAGAATTAAGTCTTCCTAGACCACGATAAAGAATAGTAGTTATAGTTACGAAACTAGATAGGATATAGTAAAAAGACGAAATATTATAACTAGGACGAATAATACTATTATTTAACCGAAGATTACGAAAGGTATTTCGAATCTAAAGAGTATTATAGATTTTTATCTTTATCGGGAAAAGACTAGTCCCTCGTATTAAAGAGAAATATAAAGAGATTAATATATTAACCCTAGAATAATATCTATACTTAGTTTAATACGGTATATATATACGAATACCAGTAAGAGTTAACGGATATAAAGTCGTTATAATAATAGATTTAAAAGTAATTAATAACTTTATATCTCGAATAATAATTTAAGTAATTAACCTATTAACTCGAGAAAAAAAGAAATAGTATAAGTTTTAATTAACCGACGGGTCGAAGTTATTAATAGGAAGAGTAGATAAAGAAACGTTCTTATTACTAATTATTATTTAACGCTACTATAAGGAAATTACCTTCGATATAATAGGAATAATTATTTATTATATTATTCTAGGGATACCTTAGTTAAAGAAATATAATTTAATAATCGATTAAAAGAAGGGAGTATTTATATTTCCGTATATTAAAGATATTACTAGTATAATATCTATATACCTATAAAGGATAGTTATAAATAAGAAGTTAAACCGTAGCCCGGTCGAAACTTATAGTATTTTATCTTCGAATAAGAATAACTTTATATAAGGATCTAATTCGATATATATTAATTAAAGAGGTTAGTAAAGCGAATAAATTAAAGTTTTTAAAAGTAAAGACGAACCTCTTAATATTCTTAAAGAGTATTAATAATAAAAGTATCTTTTTTAAAAAGAGATAACTATAAAAATATTACCTAAATATTAATTATAGGATTATAAAATCGAACTCGAATTTAATAAATAATTAATATTTAGACCTATTTACGCTTTATTAGAAAAGAAACTCGGAGTACTTCGCGGGTATATCGACGAGAACTTTAAAAAAGGATTTATTCGAGAATCTAAATTACTAGTAGGTTATTTAATCCTCTTTATAATAAAAAATAATAAAAGTCTACGATTATATATAGATTATTAAAAATTAAATAATATTACGGTAAAGAATCGGTACCCTTTATTAAATATTAGCGAGTTATAGGATTAGTTTATAATAATAAAAATCTTTATATAATTAGATCTTCGAGGCGCGTATAATTTAATTCGAATAAAGAAAAGCGAGGAGTAAAAGACTACCTTTAAAACTAAATATAATTATTACGAATATTTAATAATACCCTTCGGACTCACTAACGTACTAGTAACCTACTAAATACTAATTAATAATATTATATAAATATACCTAGATATAACGGTGATTATATACCTCGATAATATCTTAATCTACTCTACTAATAAGGAAGAATATATCTAATATATATAGGATATCCTAATTTATTTATTACTAACTAGACTTCTCCTTAAACTAAAGAAATACGAGTTTTATAAGGAATCAATTAAATTCCTTAAATTTATAATTAGTACTAGAGGTATTTATATAAGCCCTAAAAAGATTAGGAGTATTAAAGAATAACCTATATTATATAATATTAAGACGGTATAAAGTTTCTTAGAATTTATAAACTTTAATAAAAGGTTTATTAAAGACTACTTTAAAAAGGCCTTATTATTAATAAATATTATAAAGAAAGATATCGCTTTCTAATAAAGAAAAGAATAATAATGATTTTTTAAAGTATTTAAGGAGGCCTATAAGAAGCCGCCGGTATTATATTCCTTTCGGAGTAACGAACTAGCTCGAATCAAAACCGACGCTTTAGATTTAATAATAAACGCTTATATACTTTAATAAAGAGACGATAAATAATACCCTATTATATATTATTCTAGGAAAATATTATTAATAGAATAAAACTATAATATTTATAATAAGGAATTACTAGTAGTAATATCCTTACTAGAATAATAAAGGGTATACGTAGAAAACTACTCGGATCTTATTATTTTTATAGACTATAAAAATCTTCTTAACTTTACGACGATAAAATAATTAAATCGAAGATAGGTTAAATAATTAGAACTATTAGGATAATATAAATTCAAGATCTTCTATATTTTAAAAAAAGATAACGGTCGCGCCGATATATTTAATAAATAAGAAGACTATATAGAGGAAAAGAATATAGTTATATAACTAGTCCTTATTTAATAATAGGATAAATCGCTGATCCTAATAAAATAACTAGTAGCGATACTATATATCTTTATTCCCGGAATTATTAATAATATTTAGAAGGAGTATAAAAATAATACCTTAACTACAACGCTAAGAAGTTAATAACTATAAACTAAACTATTAGAGTATAATAAGAAAACGTACTTTCCTAAGAGATATTTTAAGGAAATTATCCGAGATTATTATAATAACCCCGTCTAAGGATACCCTAGAGTTATTAAAACTATAGAATTTATCTATAAAGAATACGACGCGCTAGGACTAAGATTACACGTCGAGAAATATATTAAAGAATATATCGAATATTAGTAGAATAAATCTATAAGATATATTAAATATAGTTAAATCTAATTCGCCCCGGTACTAGAGATACTATAGGACGATATTATAATAGACTTCGTTATTAAATTATTAAAATTAAAAGACCCTATTACGATAAAGGCCTTTAACTCTATTATAGTAATCTATAATAAATTTAGTAAATATACTATAATAATACCGATTAAGGAAATCTATAAAGTAGAGTAAATCGCCTTTATATTACTAGATCGATTAATTAAGGATTATAGTATCCCTAGGTTAATTACCTCTAATAGAGATAAATAGTTTATATCTAACTATTAGAAGACACTAGTTAGTATTATTAGAACTAAGTTACGAATATTAACTATATATTATCTATAGATAAATAGATAAATAGAACGGACGAACTAAATAATAAAAATATATTTACGATATTATATTAATAAAAAGTAGAACGATTAGGTAAGGCTTTTACTTATAGTTTAATTAATATTTAATAATAACTAGTTTAATATAATAAAGCTTATACTATTCTTCGCGAATTATAGTAAATATATTAATATATTCCTCGAAGTTAGAAGTAGACTAAACGCGTAAAGAGCCTTAGTTTATATAATTAATATAAAGATATTATATAAGGATATATAAACCTAAATTAATTATACGAATACTCGGACTAAGAAAACGGTAAATAAGTATCGAAAAGAGTATCTTTAATTAAAGAAGAGGGATAAAGTATATTTCTTAATAAAGAATATAAAGAGTAAAAGACTAAATAAGAAATTAAATTATATTAAAGTCGGATTATTTTCGATTAAGAAGACTAAAGGACTAGTTAATTATAAACTAAATTTTCTAGCCGACGCTAAAGTATATTTAATATTTTATATCTCTTTACTAGAGCTAGTAGACTCTAATATACCTTTAAAGGATACTTTTTATTTCTAAATTAAAGAAGAAACGGAGTTCGAGGTAGAAAAGATTTTAAATAATAAAAATTAGAACTACCTTATTAAATAGAAGGGATATAACGAGTTAAAGAATATATAAAAGTTAATAACGAACCTAGTTAACTACTAAGAGTTTTTAAAGAAGTTTTAAAAATTATAGCCTAGGAGAGCTAGTTATAGATCTTAAGCGAGAAGGATTTTAGAGATATAAAGTCTTTAAAGTAAAGAGCTTTAACGATTATATACTTTATTTTACCGAATTTCTTAAGTTCTTGTAGTCGTTTTAATTCCTTTATATCCGTAAGACCTTTATTAAATATCTTTTATTTATACTCTTTTAGGAATTTCTTTTATTAACGAAGTCTTTTTAGCTTCGTATTCTTCTAACGAATAATTTCGTTTATAATAATAACGACCTCGTTAATTATTTCTTAAATAATTTTAAATTTTTTTTCTTTATACTTTAAACACTCTAGAGCCTTATTAATACCCGAGAAACTAATAACTAATTCTAAGAATTCGTATTTTTTCCGGTTTTAATATACTCTTTATATTTCTTCGATAGAGAGGAAAGCCGATATTCGGTTTAATATATAGCGTAGCGCGTATAAGTAATTATAACTATAAAACCTTTTAAAATAACCTATTCCTATAAATTATTACGTTACTTTATTTAACGAGAAGATATAAGATTATCTTTAAGGGTAAAGAAGGTTAGAAGGGAGGGGTAATATTATAATTAAAATTCTTTTCGAACTTTAATAGATTTAATATATTTAATAGGCTAAGGAACTATTTACTACTCGATATAGTATATAGATTAATAAGCGGATAAGCGCTTAATTACTTAATTATTTAACGAAGGAATAAACGAGTAAATAGGGAAATAACGTAGTTTTCTTTTTCTATATAAACTACGTATTTTCCTAGTAGATAAAAGCTTCGTATTTAACTTCCCTTAAAACTTTTAATTATAGATTCTAAATATAGACGTTTCTTAAATTATTAATTAAGTTTATTAAATTTATCTAGTTTTATTTATATTAATACGAAGCCTACTATTCTTTAATCCTTAATACTTCTCTTAACGAGTACTAACCTAGGTCCTATCGACGTTATATTAAAATATTGAACGGAGAGCCTTAACACGGCTATACTACCTTATATAATAATTTTAAAATTAAATAACTTAGCCTCTTTCTACTAATTTATAATTAAAGAAGTAAATTTAACTAGTTTTTTTACTAAAAATATCTATAATTAAATACTATTATTATAGAGTTTAGGCGGTCGATTTAATAATTACTAAAATATAAATTTTAAACTTTCTATTAATTTACTCTCGTTATCGAATACTCTTTTTTAAAGACTTTTTAATATTTCTAAAACTAGGTTTAATCGTATTATAATTAATATTATCTAATTATTTAATAATTATACTAATAGGACGAATTAATAGTTTTTATAATTATACGAATAATACTTTATAAATTTATATATTAAGATTTTAAAATATTGGATATATTCTCTTTAATTACTTTAAGAATCCTAAAGTATAAAGTCTATCCTATTAATATACTAGAAGAATAGTTGAGAGATTATTTCGGATATACTCTTAATTTTAATAACCTCTTTAAATCTAAATTAATCTTAAATAAACTTATAAATATTTATAAACTAGATTTAGTATAGCGCTATAATTAATTTCGATATAGTTATCGAGTAGAAATAATCTTAGTTACGCTATTTTTAGTAATTTTTAATTACTACTTTCTTAATAACCTCTAGGAAAGTACGGTCTAGTATAATTAATTATTTTATAACCTCTTTAATTAGTACCTTTACCTACTATATTAAACTATTATATTTAAGGGGTTCAACTCGATAATTAAAAATAGTAAATATATAAACTCTATATTAAGATTATATAATTTATAGGAATATAGAACCGCTATATAAAGAAGTATTTATTATTTATTATTATTATAATTTTATCTTCTAATTACTCTTTCTACCCCGATTTAGATAGTATAATAAGTCTACTATACTCGTATATAATAATTATATTATTAACGTAGTTATTTTTATTATTTAGAGAGGGCCGGGATACCCGTAGGATATCTTTAAAAATATTTAAAAAGAAAGTTTCGGTTCAATTTTTAAGAAATTATATAAAGTCTTTAATAACTCTATTTAGAGCTCTTTATAATATATTTCGCTCGCTTATAAAATCCGAAATAATTATATTACCTCTAGATCGACTACTATATTAATATTTTATAAAATAAGATTATTACTTTCCTAGAGATTATAGTACCTATTAATATTATTATTATTTAGTTATTTATTTCTCTACAACCGTTAGAGACTCTTCCCGGTAGCTCTTTATATACGCCTCCGAATAATATACACGTCTAGGGATCCCTATTAGTCGGGACTATAAACTATTTTAAATAAAATATAATAAAATTAATTTAAATATTAGAGAAAGTAAATATTACGACTAAACCCGAAGATATTAAATCTAAGACTATAAATTATATCGAAGCGGAATAATAGAAGACTTAAGTTTCTAAACTAGAGTATAAATTTATAAACGAAGTATATATTCTTTATTTTATAATTACGATCGTATTAACCTCTCCCGTTAAGTTAAAGTATTATTATATCGAAGTATAAAATTATAAATTCGTCCGTGCTACTAGAAACGATAACGGACCTAGACGAGTATATATTTATTATTCGCGCTCGAATAAATAAATTAATAAGACCTTGGAAATATCTTAATATTAAGATTAGAATTCTAGATAAAGAGACTTTTAAATAGATATTTTATATTAATATTAAATTAAATAGACTAAGAGACGTATTAAAAGTCGTAGTATAAAAGGTGCGTGGGCTCTCTTTTAGGGAGGATAAAATTATTATATAAAATTTCTTTATTTTACTAGAATAATATCTAACGATAATAATAACTTAAATAAAATCTTTTATATAATTATATTCCCGAACTAGAAACTTATTCGATAGAGTTTTAAAAGAGTATTTATAACGATATAAAACTTAAATATATTAATTTATTAATAAATTATATTCGTTCGGTTTATATATTAATAACGTCCCGTTTAATATCGCCCCTTAAAAATCGCGAGATTATATACGATTTACTCTAGACTCTATTTAAGCCAAATATTAATATATATATAATTATACTCGACGCGGAAAAGTTAGTTTATTACCGGTATAATTTAAATAAATAAAAAACGATAAATAATAATATTCTATACTTTAATATTAAATACCGCTATTTAGACTTTAACGGATAAATCTTTAACGAAGTTTTAACTATATTTAAAATCCGAATATTTTAAGAGGCGAAGTTAATTAATAAATTAAAAATATATTTCTTTAAATTTCATCGGTATTAAAAAAAGATAAAAGAATACTTTATAAAATTTAGTCGATATTTCGCCTCTTTAATAAATTAGTATTATATTTAATATCGAGGTAATACCTTCTATTTTAAGAAAAGAAATTATATCGAAATCTTTATAAATAATCGTATTATAATAAATATTATTTACTTTTATAAAGTTAATCTAAACTACGCTTAATTATAAATTAACGAGTTAACCCGATTTAACTCGTTAGACGACTTTTATATCCTCTTCTCTAATATAAAAATAAATAAAGTCAAGAGTAATTATCTTAATATAGAAATTATAAATAATAATAATTTAATAATTTATAGCTAGACGGTCTATAGTTAGAGTTTTAATAATAAATAATAATATAAATCTTCGTCCTTTAAACTCTCTACTCGATAAATATTATATTAATATAGAAAGTAGAATTTATAATCGACGATATTAAGGCGATTATCTAGAATCCGTTTTTTTTTTAATAATCTCGTAATTCCCCCGGCGAAGAAGAAAGTTATTATTACTTTTATAAAAATTTATATATCCTATATATTAAGTAATATAATCGATAACTTTATAAAGAGTAAAGATTAAGATTTAATAATACTCCTATAATACGACCTCTAGCGCTCGATCTCCTATTTTAAATTAATATAATAATTAAATACATCGCCCGGAGTAGGTAAAACCTTAATTATAAAAAAATTATCCGAATATTTTAAAAGACCTCTCTACGCGGTACGTTATACCCTTTCTTCTTTATCTAATTATTTTAATTTTTTAGATATTTACTAAGGAGCTCGGTTAAGATATAAAAATATTTAAAAAATAATTAATAATTATCTTTTACTTTATTTATTACTAAAAGATTATTCTACTTTTAGATAAAACCGATATATTTATTTAATTACGCTTTTTCGTGAACTAATATAACGCTTTTATATCGGTATTTTTATATATATTAAAGTATTATCGGGGGATTATAATCCTTATAATTAACTATATAAAAGATATTAATAATATAATTTAGAGTAGGATCTTTATAGCTTTATATTACGGACCTTTAAAATTAATTATAAGGAAGATAATATAAAAAAGCTTTTTAAAGAAAATAGCGATAACTAGGGGCTTAACGGAATATATAACTACTAACCTCGACTAATTATTAAAGAAAGAAGTTAACGGCCGATAGGTTCGTTATTAAATCGATATATACGAAACTTTATTAATCCTTAATCTAGATTAAGAATATAATAATAACTATTTATACGCTTACTGTGAAAGAAAAGGTACCGTTGGCGCGATCGTACTTAGAGGTAGTTATCGGCCTCGATAAAGAATTTCAAAAAGACTACAACGGTGCTGGCCAGATGGCCAACAACGCTTCTTATATTTAGATCTCTTTGGTCGGAGATTGAATCGATGCACACTGAAAGAGAACTGTCGGAAAGGGTTTAGTATGGAGTTCGGCACCATTGATTGAGCGGTACATCCTCGCTAAGCAATCTTTATCTTCCGTACCTCCCACAAGTTGGTGACGTGAATTGAATATGATGGAATCTTCTAGAATTTTTAATCGAACTAGAGCGGATAAATCATCTCCCGGACCCGTCATTATCATTGCAAACCCCAGCCGCCATCTCACATACTTTCGGTAAAGACAAGAAATAGAGGAGGTAGGTCTGACTAGTCATGTAAAGCTTATGATGGTGCACTGGAACTTTCGAATAGCTAGTGGCGGAGAAATAGCTTCAAGTAGAGCTAAGTATGAAGCAAGTTTTGGTTCACCTTGGATGTTTTGTATTAGAGGTTTGCCGCGATCAAGAAACCCCCCAAGACTCAGCTCAGAGCGGCGAAGACTTTGATCATCCTTGCTTTAAGCGGACTATCGTACGACTATGGCCTGCGTGCCGTGGGAGACCCTCCAGTTGCGCCAAAAATGCTGAAGAGTGGTTACGCGTTGTACCTATTGGACGTTATCATTCGGTAGATAGAGACCGCATCAGATCCAATTCACGGTAATATTTCCACATTCAGAAGTAATCAAACATATCAATGAGTCATTCTTGGCGAAACCATTCGTCCTGAAGAAGCTCCTTGGCAGTAGGTCGATCCCTTGGATCGAACTTCATGGTCTTGCAGATAAATGTTCTGTCTTCTGTTGAAAGCTCCTTGTCTTCTGATAGGTGAAAGGGTTTTTGAAGTTTGTGCTCGTTGACGAGGTTAATGACGGCTGTGAGGAAGCCGAGGCTTTCGTCATCGGCAATTTCTTCATAGCTTAAAGGTACTGGTCCAAAGATGCTCACTTGCTTGATGAGCACTTGCAGAGGATATTCATCACTTTCGAAGGGAACTTCGGTTGGCTTGAATATGTGCCAATTTTTGCCCCAGATGAGGCTAATCAGCTAAGAGGAGATAAGAACAGGGGTTTCGGAATTAATGGCTCTGGTCACTCACAGTTGCTCCAAAAGACCAGATGTCGGTCGGCGCCTTCCAGCGCAGATTTAGCATTGCCTCGGGGCTGCGAAATATTGCTGCTCCGATGATATGACCTTCCTCAGATGGGCTCGCGTTTGGGTCGACCATGAAAGCGTCGCCACAGTCGCCAAGCTGTACTTCGCTGAAGCGGTCCGCTGCAGTGCCGTAGTTGACAAGAATGTTGTCAGGCTTGACGTCTGCAGGTCAATTAGAAACGGTGTCAGGTTTCGTCTGGGCGCTTTGCACAATACCGGTGTGGACATAACCGCGACTGTGTAGCGCTTCTAAAGCTTGCAAAATGTTCCGTGCGACAAACTTGATGTCTGCTCTCTCTAGCGTCTTCGCATTCGAGGCGTTGAGTAGATTATCGTCCAGGTACTTCAATATGAGTGAGGGCGGATCATCACTCGTATCAATGATGGGCCGAATGCAGGGGTTATCACGAAGGGCCTCGAGGACATCGCGCTCGTTCTTTAGAGGCCAGTCAGCGGCGGTTTTGACCGTAACCCTTTGGGACGTGGAGCTCCTGCAATGTATTAGTCATGAATAAAATTTATTCAGTCAGGTCTGTGTGAAGCATCCTCACATCGCCGCCCAAATCCTTCGATGCCGTTGCTCCCGAATTGTGTAGCTACCCGCTCTGCCTTGCAACGTTTGTCCAATCTTGAGATCGGCCGCCATGACAGAAAGCTGCGGTGTAAGTCGCATTTAGGCATACAAAGCATTAGCTTGTGATTAAGACATGCGTGAGCAGACACAGGTTCTTGTGTGTCCAGGTGTCTGAAAAGAAAAATAAGTGGAGGCAAGAGGCCAACATCCTTACCGCTACAGTAGCGTGACAGCCTTCCCAATCACAGCGTCTAAATGTCCAATCAGATTGCATGTTACGAGGGCTGGGTTGAAAACATACGGAAGCCCTTGAGATAATTTACCCGAAACTTTACATGTATCATATGCCCCTGCCCCTCTTCGCCCTTGTTTCTGGTGTCGCGCGCGAAACGCATGCAGTTGCTCTGAACCTAACCGTGCGGGCACTATTTAATGCGAAGCCTTGGCGTAGGTCGGCGAAACGTCGGTGAAAAATCGGCGAAAATTCTATATTCGCCGACCTACGCTGAGATTTCTTACAAAATTAACGAAACCCGATATATACTAATAAACATGGATTCTAATAATCTAAGAGTTGAGAATATAATAGAACTATATCCAAATAATACTTCCTGAAAGTTCGATAAGTTTACGAGGGCTGGTTGTGACGTGGTAGTCTAATTAGGTGGTTTTTGGATTTTGGATTTGGTGGGTGCGCAAAAATTCCGAAAAATTGAAAAACGGGCTATCATTGTTGGAATAGGGGTACACCATTTCAGTCCACAACAAAGCGCACAAAACTAGTCAAGATACAAACAGAGCGTCAAGTTCCAAATATCTGCTGATATGACTCCATTTCCCAACACTATCCTCCGCCCTCGCCCCCGTGGTTTTCGCCAACGCTTCCCCCTTCAGCATCTCCATCCCGCCCACCTTAGCCCTGCACTTCTCCTCACAAACTCCCTCCACAACCCTCCCCTCCTCTTGCACAGTAGGTACTTCAGGAACCTGTCTTCTCGCCTTATTAAAGCGATATCGATCTCCCTTATCGAGCTGTATAGTATAGCAAAACGAATCCAACTTCTCATCTTTATAGCAAAAATCATCATGCGTGCGCCACCATAAACAATGGTTTGGGAATTGGTGATGGCGGATTTTGTCGAGTTTGGCGGAGCTGCAGGTGCGTTCGATGGTCATGTTTTTGTCGAGGATGGAGTTGTGGTAGAGGAAGTTGAAGTAGTAGCCGAATGTGCGGTCGGTGGACCAGGTTGGGGAGGCGCAGTAGCAGCGTGTGGTGGTTAGGGTGTCGCCTGCTGGGGAATTAGAGATGCTTGGAATGTTGGGGGGATTACTTGAGGGGAGTGACCTGGAGGTTTTTCGGAAGTAGCGAAAGTCGATAGGTATGATAGCAAGACGAGCAGGCTTGACGAAAACATGTTGTATATTAGCAATTACTTGAATTACTTGAAGACATATAGAGAGTAGCGAAGTTTGGGAAGGAGACCTTGAACGAGGATTCGAGGTCAAATGTAGGGGGAATTGAAAAAAACTTTGTGAAGACGTTTTGAGAGGTAGCCATTCGAAAGGCAGTTAGCGGAAGTATAATGCCAAAGCTACTACATCGACTCCGGCCTGCAAGAGAAAAATACCTATTTCAACGACGTTATTACTCACCACCTTTTGTATAACGACACATTCGCCTTGTACACTTCTCCATACACAATTATGACAGACGGACTGCATAAAGACGTTTCTTTCACGCCTTCCAAACTCCATAGCTTTGCAAGGGTATTAACTTGTTCCATGACGGCCACGCATGTCTAATCTGAAGTACTAAATCCCTAAGAAGTATATCTGCAAGCATGATCAATTCCATTATTCAAGGTCTTTAAATTGCAAGAATTATTCGTCCCCACCGTCCTTCATCTCAGCAAATTGGTTCATCAATTCTGGGGTATCAAGATCTCCGAGAAATATCGATCCATGTCCTGTAGGTCCTCCAACTCACCAACCCAACCAACGTATTGATCTGGTCTCACAATAACCACGTAGCCGCTGTCTGCGTCAACTCCATAGCCCTTGTACGCCTCTCCATGGCCCTCATGGTAAGAAGCATCGTCGACATACACTTTTTCATAGTCCCATCCCCTCTTTTCATGGAACGGATGATAGACCTCGTGCAGGTCGAGTAATTCTATTTCCTGCCGAGGCGCAGAGTGAATCATCAATATCTCAATGACGGAGTCGATGCGCTGTACAGGAGGCGTAAAGCGGTGCATGTACGACTCAGGCTTAGCCAGCTGCTCCGCGAAATGCTGCACACGTACCCACTGCTTTTGGTTCTTGAGGTCGCCTGCAAAGACGACAATTCGGAAGCGGCCATCGCTCTTCAACAAGTGAGCAAAATGTGAAGGTATAGCATCTGCCTGATTCAACACCTGAAAGCTAGGAAATCGCATCCCGAGCTTCATGTTGGTTGCAAGCCCGTGCTTGCCAACGACCTTTCCGAAGCCGTTAACCTTAGGATCAATATCACTATCATCGCCCTCATCAGTTGAGTTTCCCGCTTTTGCAACGAGAATGCTTGCGCCATAATCGACAGCCAGTCCAGAGGCAAACAATTTACGTTTCTCAAAAGCGTCCTTGAATTCCGTCATCAAGATACCAGCCTCGTCAGCCGCATCTTTGGCCGGCCTACCTGAGAAGAGCCGAGAGAATCCATGGTCAAAAGCGATCAGATCTTGAGCAATGCGCCTCCGCTCTGATTGATAGGTCTTTACGATGGAGCGCTTGGCTATGCAATTGAGAACCAAGCCGATCTTCCAGCCAAGACTGTAGGTATCACCCATAGAGACATTCATTCCCTGTCCCGTCTTGGGAGAGAGTGTGGACCGCATCACCAGCAAGGAAAACACGATCATCCAAGCTGAACTTGTTACCAACCCGCTGACCGATCTGATAAGCTGTCCACCAGTCGCAGTAGTCGTAGGCCAGTTTTTAAGGGCTCATAATCTTCTGTGCTGCTCTCAAGATGATCGATGATCTCAGGAGTAATTTGTGAACGATCCACGTGTTGGCCAGTTCTGTTGATCTCATTGAGTTGGATGTAGAAACGCACGAGCTTGTTTTCTCGGGGAATGATCATAACGCTCCCAGAATCTGCACTGTGTATTGCACATCGTAGCCGAATGTCCAGAGAATTGGTAATTGGGATTACATCCAAGACACCCCAGATATAATCAGTTTGCCCACCTTCCATGCTGAAGCCAAGCTGTCTCCGAGTCCAAGAACTATGGATAAGCTTGTCAGCTCTTCTTTCCACTAGACACCTCAGTAGCTCGACTTACTGAGCTCCGTCGCACCGGATCACGCATTTGGCTCGAACGATTTCCGTGCCCTCTTTGCCTCTGCTCTCATGTATTAGATCATCTGTGTCATCTTTGGCGAGACTACTCCGGAACAGGCCATCTGGGACGCTGGTGTTATTTTGTGCAGGTGTCGCTGCAACATCGCTGAGGTCCCGCAGCTTGACTGTGATCGGATATGCATCGTTGTCTTCGGACTTTGATTGATCAATGTCGAGCTGTTCTGGAAGAACACCTCGTTCAACCTCAATGTCCGAGTGCTCCTTCAGAGAGTCGAGGAAGAATCTCTCGATGCGGCCCTAGTGCAACACAACCTGCTGGAATCTTGAAATACCTGGTATGGTATCAGGATTTCTGTCAGTCCTCCTGATCGTCCCAGTGTCATCGGAGTTCTACTGTTCATTAGTCCCACCATTGCCTTAATGTGGCAATGACTTACCCAAAGGCATATTTCAATCCTATCCGTTTCAGCGTGAGCCGTAGACTTCAGCATATAAAACAAGTGTCTTACATATGATGCGACTCTTTCCACACCCTGTCTGCAAAGCCGAAGCTGTCAAATATCTCCTGGCTTCTACACTGCAGACCATCAGCTTGGCCGTTGAAGACCTTTGTACCTCTCTTGTCAATGATCTTGGCACGTATCCCACATGGGGCAGCCCAGGTAGCAGCCATTAAAGCTGCCGGGCCTGCCCCGATAACGAGAAGGTCACATTCAGGGTCTTCTAATTGAACCATCTTGAACGCTTGAGGGTAAGGAAAAGGAAAAGGACATTCTTGCAAGATCCGTGTACGAGTACTCTACTGATCTTACAGAGGGAATGAGGAGAATGTGAGAATGGAAACGGAAATGGACATGACGGAAATGGAAGGACAAATGTGATATCAATTCTATAGCATTTACTATACCTAGTGTTACACCAAAATATGAAAATAACTTTTCCATCAACACTTTTGCCATGTTGAAGATCCGAAAGTTGTGGGAGACTGAGAGAACGGCTCAGCGGCCAATTTCGCAGGGGTAAGGGGCTCAAGCGCCAAGACATCCACTCTTCAAGCCATACCTCCATTACCATCGCAGCATGAGTTGTACAACAGCAACATCGACGATGGGTAAGTTACCCTAAAATCGGTCATAAAATAAAAGGTAGGAAGCCAAGGAAAGCTTCTCTTCCAATGCTCAGGCGTCCTGCACGTCCAGCAAATAGCGTCTCGGCGCCAAGCGCTCGTCTGGGCGGTAAATCAAACAAGAAATCTCCTTCTCGTCTTCTGCGAAGGGTAACATACCATGTTGTCTTGTCTTTCTTAAGCACTTTGGACCACGTACTACACCCTTTTTAGCTTCCTTACCATCTCGAAGCTACAGTTGACACTCTAGAAGGGCTGCTTACCCCTACTGCCAGTCAGTCCGCAACGCCATGTTTGGAAGACTCCGACGCAAACAAGGGGACGTACCCGCTACAACTGCTCGAGAAGAAGATATTGGGGTGTCGCAGTCCACCGATCTACCCAGGGAAAAGCCCGCACACAACACACATTTTCCGATCTACAATCATAATGGCCACAAAGTATCTCGGGGTATCAAACCGGAGGGGGAGTCAGGACGAACTGGAATACACCCTTGGCACTTCATACGGATCTGCTTTCGAAGCACCAGTCATGTCTCAATGGTGGTTAACGTACTGTGGCCATTCGTACCAGCGGCGATAGCTATCCACTTTGCACGGCCGGATCTTCACCTTTGGTCCTTCATATTGAACTACATTGCCATGGTACCTACCGCAAATTTGGTCGGTTTTGCGGGACAAGAGCTCGCTCGCAAGCTACCCAAGGTTGTTGGTATGGTAAGCTATCATTCTTGTGACACCTTGTACTGAAATCTTACCAGGTGTTCTACTCGAAACCTTCCTCGGTGGAATCGTCGAAATCGTCCTTTTTATGGTACTACTCCACAACAGCGTCGACAATTCCCTCATACCCGTCATTCGTGCAGCCATTCTGGGCTCTATCCTGGCAAACCTGCTCCTATGTTTGGGATTCTGTTTCTTCGCCGGAGGTCTCAGAAGGGAAGAGCAAGAATTTGACGAAGTGATCAGTGAGGTCGGACATGGTCTTCTTTTAATGGCGGGCTTTGGGCTACTCATTCCTACAGCGTTCTACGCCTCGCTGCGTGGGAGTATTAGCAACGCAATTCTGGAGGAGAAAACCCTGAATATTTCCCGTATTACTGCGGTGATTCTCTTAGTTGCGTTCCTCATGTGGGTTTCTTACTCCTTTTTGACAATTTCTTGGCGCTAATTGCAGTAGCTACGTGTACTTTCAGATGCGCACCCATCATGGATTATACGATTCCGTGCTCGAAAAGGATGAAGAACGTGACCGCGATCGGCATCTTGACCTCAAGAAGGACAAGTTGACTCTCACCGAATGCGTGATAGCACTAGTTTTGGCACTCACTTGCGTGTCGATGCATGCCGTTTTTCTGGGTACGTACCTTTCTACGTATGCTGATGTTGCACGCGTTTTTTCTGCTCACTCCGCTCAATCTTTGCAACAACGCTACTTCGGTGCGCAAATGCATGCCGGTTTTCTGGTAATTTAACCGAAATAAATATTTACTGGCTGCTTTTTCGAAAAGTACTCTGCCTTTTCCAGTTTTTAAGGGCTACTTAGCCTCAAAAAGCACTATATCCTACTCCGTAAACTATGTTTCGGTTGCCTCCTGGCTCTCATATCTTTACGTTGTTGTCATTTCCAATGGTGAACTCAGTCCATTTCTGCTCCAAAATACTTGCAATTTGCCATTTCACCCGTTACCTACCGAAAAACATGCTAACATCGTGCTCTAAACACAGTCGAAGAGATCGAATACATCGTCACTGAGCGCGGCGTCAGTGACTCATTCATGGGCCTAATTCTCGTCCCCCTAGTCGAAAAAGTGGCCGAACACCTCACAGCAGTCGACGAGGCCTGGGATAACCAAATGAATTTTGCCCTAGCCCATGTCCTCGGCGCTACCATTCAGACGGCATTGTTCAACTCCTCGCTTGTGGTCATCGTCGGATGGGGCCTAAATAAGGCAATGGACCTAAACTTCGAAGTTTTCAACATCGTGATCCTCATCATGGCGATTATCGTCGTGGGAAATTTCCTGAGAGATCAGAAATCGAACTACCTGGAGGGCTCGCTTTGTATACTGATTTATGTCATTATTGGTAAGTTACAAATCAAAAATAGGAGCTGTAATTCAGGGTACTAACCCGAAGGAATAGCCATCGCCTCGTGGTATTACCCCAATCCGAATCATGGGACGACCAATACTTCTGAGATGGTAGGCGGATCTGGCACGGCGCGAAGGGCTTGATACCCATCTTCTGTGCTCGATCGAGGTCATTGCGAATGGCTGAAGCATACTGCAGCATAAGCGTGGCATTTCTAGCTTAGTGAGATAACATACCTAAGCGAAATAGCATAGCATGATTGAGAAGGAACAATAATAGTCATTTACCATAGACTTCTCGCCATTATCGAAGCTCTATCTCATCCTAATAGTCGGGTATATCCCCTCCAACTTCAAGCTTTCCATCGGACTTGCTCCGGTTCGCCCTCCACGCAACCCCATGCTCGCTTTCAGACCGCCATTTTTCCGCTCAGGCGCCTCCTCAGAAACACTTTCCAGCAACTCCACATCCCCAAACACCACTCCGTCCACCTCCTCCGGCTTCACCAACCTCTCCCCACATTTAGCCCTCCTTCCCCTCTCCTCAACCACCCACAAAGCATCGGCATTCAGCTCCTCCAACACACTCCTCACATCCCCCCTCTCCCCAACCAGTCCCCCCAACATCTCAAAAACGCCATCCTCCATCTCCGCACTAACACCCACATCCCTCACTATCGTCAACAGCAAGCAGACAACCTTATCCCAAACCCTCCACCTCATCCCCCGTCCCTTCTTCCCCTGCACTCGCTGCTCCTCACGCATCTCCTTTTCCGCCCGCTCATACACCCCGCACAACCGTGGCCACTCATCCTCCACCCTCCCCACCAAGAAGTCACCCGCACACTCACACAACTTCGCCAACGCATTCGCAGCCGCGAGCATGATGTAGGGTTCGCTGTCCGCCAGCCGAGCGGTGATAGCGGGCCAGAGGGTTGCGGCTAGGGGGAGGAAATTGTCGGTGGAGGTGGCGAGGATGGGGAAGGCGGAGGTGAGGAGATTGAGGATGTGGGCGCGGAGAGTGGGGGAGGGGGTGGTTAGGTGGGATGGGGTGAGGGAGGTGATGGATGTTATTAGGGTGTGGGTTTTTGAGAGGGGAAGAGGTGGTGGGGATGAGGGACGTGGGGGCGAGGTGGGTTCTTCGTCTTCGTTTTCGTTATTGGGATTAGAGCGGAGGGTGGTGGATTCGGAGGGTGGTGATGGTGGAGACAGCGGGCGGATTGAGGCTTCGAGGTTTGCGCGGAGGATGGAGGCGAGGGAGGTGATGCTCAGTGGTTTGTAGGCTTGTGGACGGGTTGTATTGTCCGTAGCGGGTTTTATTGCTGGTATGGTTGTTTTGGCGGCTTCTTCGACGATAGCATTGAGGACTGAGAATAGCGACTCGACGAGTTTGGGATAGCCGTGGTAGCAGGCCAAGATAGAGAAGACCGATTCTACCAAGTCATCGAGGTAGGGTATCAGGGTAGAGCCGCATAACCTGACCATCATAACCAAGACCTGGGGAGCTTGGGGACTGATATCGAAGGTATTAAGCTTGAGTGCAACGGCATTGACGAGGTAGTCTGCATTGTCGATGATTAGAGCAGCCGAGTTGGGGTAGCCGCACGCGTTGGAGACGATGTTGAGACATATCACTGCATGCTGTTGTAGTTGTGCGTTGCTTGAGCCTAGGCGTTCAAGGACGGGGTAGAGAGCATCGACCAGCTCAGGACGGAAGTCGTACTTTTGAGCTTGGGCTTGCAAGGCTACGGCTTCAAGAGATAAAGCTTGGAGTTTCCAGCGGTCTTCGTCCTCGAAGGTTGACTTGCCTAGAACTTCCAACGAGAATGAATACACATCGTCTAGCATTGGTTGTTCTGCATCCTGGTCTGGTGGGAGGTTCAAGTATTGGTCCAAGTCGGTAAACTTGGAGGATGCATCGTTCAGGAGCTGGAGGGAAAGCCAAAGACTGGCTAGCTGCTCGTCTCCAGTCGTGTTCCTCAAGGTATTGATTATACCCTGCCGCAGATTTGTCGACATTGGCGAATTTTGGAGCTGCACGGTCAATTTTTGAAGCCCGCCCATCGTAGTCTTGCTGCTACTTTCGCTGAACAGCACCAAGCTAAAATCAATTGATTTCGAAGTAGCGTTTGTAGACTGCAGTACCTGCGTCACCTCGAGGCTATTATCCGAAACAGGACTTATCGCTTTTGAAGACACCTGGATAGCTGCAGAGACACTTGTTCGTAGGTTGACTGATATCGAGTCATTCAATACATCAAGACTAACATTCTGATTCTTTAACAGCTTGAATGCCGTAGAGACTTGCGCAATGGTTCTGCTTTTCCGAGTATCGTCATTCGACTGCATGACTCTTGGTAAAGCCACAATCCAGTCGTGTAAAGAGCTTTTCACCATCTCGAGTAGTCCAGTATCGGTAGTGAAAATCCTTGAAATCTTAAAGAGGTAGGCATTGTCGCTGTCAGAAGATTGGCTGCAAAGTGCAACGAGTGTTTCCATCAACATTGGTATTGATGAGGACAGTGACGATCGACAGGTCTGTATTACGGATATACACAGCTCAAATAGACAATCTCGCACCTCCGATCTATCGTGATATCGTAGTGGAAGGATATTTGCCAAAGCCATTGTGACCCGGGCCGCTGTAGCTGTAGCCCAAGATCTAGTTCCATTGCTTCTCGTCCCCATGACCGCCAGAGCATCTCTTGAATTTTCCTTGGACACACCCGTTTTTTCGTCACTAATGACATTGCACAGCGTCTTTGTCAATGGCAACAAACTCGCCGTAAGAATCTTAAAGGATCGCTTCGAGCCGCCTTTGGCCGAAAGCACTTTTGTCAACGAAGAGACGATCCCGGGGAAGACATTCCTCAAAGCCTCATCGTCAGAGACTCCATCAATCATGCTGTCCAGTGCAGCCAAAGCCGCCAACCGCACCCTTACAGAGGGACCTTCAGTAACGCCATCGAGCATTACCGTAACGCTGTGGCCAAATATGGGTACATTCTCTGATGCTATCGCCGGAGAACCCAAAAACGCACCTTTCGAGGTTTGGAACAGACTGGAAAGGCATTCGAAAGCGGCTGCTCCGACTTCTTCGTTGACATCTTTGACCTTAGCTTCCGTGGCACTACCTCCGGCTATGAAGCATAAAAGTATGAGTAGCTGCTTGCCTACGTCTGCGGGTAGTAGAGTCCGCCAGCCGTAGTCGATGAGAATCTGTAGGCATTGTATTGCAACCTCAATCGCTCGGACAGGCAGATCTTTAGGGTCTCGAAAGATCGGGATCAAAGGGAAGAAAGCGTAGTCTGCTAGTTTTGGATCCAGCAGAATGGTCGGCTTCGTGACAGATCTTAGTGTTTCGAGCAGACCTTCTGATGCTTTGACAAGGTCTTTTCCGGTTACTTTCTTGCTTTTGTACCGTGTAGCTACCTGACTGAGCTCCACGCATGGCAGCTTCAGTGTTCGAAAGGTCTTGACACGAGCGTCTTCCATCTCTTCATCAATGATAGACCATCGAGTAAGGTTACAAATTTTCTGAGTCCGCGATATTTCGTGTTAGCAGCAGGAGGTCGAACATACAAAAAACCTCCACCAGCCTTTTGTTGACGCATCGCTCACTCAACTTAGAAAGAAGCAGACTACAAGAGTTTCCTGGGATCCTGCTATGTTATGCATAGATCCGGCACCTACGCGCGTCTGAATGAATGTCGCTCGTTGTTGGGAACGAGATGGTGTTGATGGGAAGTCAAAAAACTGGGGTTGTTACTTGTAACTCGCGGGATTCGAACCATGACTGAAGCTATCGACAGACTGGCTTACACACTTTTCTCAAAAAAAAATCGTAGTTGAGAAAGTCTTGAGTAAATATTCTTTTGTCATTGACTGTTATACAGCATCTTCACTGCCTACGCTATGATACGCGCCACCATCCCCATTCCCTCGTGGTCTACGCAACTTCCTTTTTGGAGGCGTCTCATACATCCCCGTATAATTCACTACATCTCCGTCCAGCATCGCCGCCCCATTCTCCCGCCTCCCAAAGACAGGCGCTGGATCACACCAGAAATCCTTGCAATTCGTGATGACTCCTCTTGAATAGGGGTTGCCGCGTCTCCGCGGTAGCCCGCTCCCCGTGGCTGTTGCCACAAAGGTGTCAAGACCCAAGAGCTTCTTCCACTGCCCAAAACATCCCTCTTTATGTGCGTGCGGGCGAGGGCCGTTGGGGACGCTGGGATTTGGTCCCATGCCAGCGTTGCCTAGCTGGGCACCATCCATACTGGTAGAGCCTGTAGTAAGAGCTGCCGTGATTGCCGTAGCCGCTTGCGAGCTTCCATGCATGGTACCTCGCATGCTTTCATAAGTGGTAGTCGCCCTTGCGATTTGTACCAACTGTACGGTCATGAGCATGGTGACCCATATCATCTGCAGACCTGTCCAGATTAAGACGACTACAGTGAACGTGTCTCGTAAGATATATTGGCAAATGTCTTCCGAGAAGATGTTGCAGCGAGAATTGGTCATTCTAGGAAGATCATAGATATCTTGAGAAGTTAGCTGCGGGTTCAGAGTCTACTTTGTTGGAGTAGCTTACAGTATACTGCCAGGATCGTAAAGACGACCATTCCAACCTCGAGACCTATTACGTACAAGAAGAAGTGTCGTAGATTGTTTGCACCTACGCAGTTGTGGATCCAAGGGCAATGGCTAGGAACGTCAGCTTAGAGTGAGTAGTGGGCTTGGATAGACTGACTGATCGTGCTTTGCCACGCAACGTGAGCATCTCTTACAGTGCTTGCTGCGTAACGGCCTTCTGATCATGCAGTAAACACAGAAATTCTGGTCGTCAAATTTCCACAAGCCCAGAAGCTCGTCTATCACTGCCTTTTGCTGAGCCCGACTCCCAAGCTTTGGAACATAGCCAGGATCTTCGATCATGCTGAGAATGTAGAAGTATGTGCAGAGTCCGTAGCTGATGGCGAAAATGAGGTTGTATATCGGATGATTAGAATATGTGCCTAATGCACATTAGCTACGCAACGGCAAAGGGACGGTCATCGTCGCCTACTCATCAGTATCGTAGTTAACCATCGTGCACCGACCCAAAACAAACTAGCAGCAAAAACGCCCGCTAAATATGGCTGTCGTTGTATCAGTCGCCCGGCTTTCCCTAGACAAAGGGACATACTTACTGTCCTATGTAAATGCTTCATATCACTGGGCGCCCATAGCAGCACTTGCTGAGCCACCCACTGTAAAGAGTAAGCCAAAAATATCGTAAGGGGTACAGCAGCATATATCGGCATGCTGCTCAGTACAGAAAAGACCACAAATAAAAGGAAGAATGGAAAGAGAAAGAAGGCCTTGTTCAGAAATGGGCGACCCTTGATGAAGGAAGTATGTGGCAGAGGGAGCTGCTTGACAGTGCCGTCGGTATTGAATCCAAGTTCCTTGAGTACACGGTGGTAGGCGCCTTTGGAGTTCATCTCGTGCGCGACTGTGGCTGGAGTCTTGCCATCGTTCGTCTCGGTGAATCTGTCGGCGCCATGCTCGACCAGTTTCTGTATGCAAGCCTGATTGCCTTTCACCAATGCCCAGTGTAGCGCTGTATAGCCATTCTCGTCTGCGCCGTTGACGCTGGCGCCCCATTGTAGAAGAAGATCCACACATGCAGGAAAACCTTTGTATGCTGCCCACATCAGACATGTATGCCCTGAGAGGTCCGGAGTATCGACCGGCACATTCTGGTGAAGGACAATGAGCAGTTGGAAGACATTGCCGTCGAATGTAGCCAAATGGAGGAGGTTGTAGCCTTGGACGTCTGTGAGGAGAGGGTCTGCGCCATTTTCGAGCAGCAGGTGGACTATGTACATCTGACATCTCTGGACCGCCCAGCCAGCAGGCGTAGCGACGGACTCGCCGCCTTTGGCGTTCACCTCTGCGCCTTGCTCGACTAGGTATTTACACAACGCATAGTGGTTATTGATCGCTGCCCACTATCATTAAAATTCAGCGAAGCCTCAAACATGGGACTAGTGATTTCATACGTGCAATGGAGTTATACCTTCCGCATCCTTATATCTTGCATCGTATTTACTCTCCTCAAAAAGCTTCTGTACAGGGCCAACTTCCCCTAACCTAGCCAGCTGCATGATATCCTCATGTAGAGGCAGCTTCGTCTCATTCGTCCCATCCATATTATCCAATTCCACGGGCCCATCGCCGGTCACCTTTGGAGGCGCTGCGCCGGCTTTTGCGTTTGTCAAAGCTGATGGATTGGGCGCGGTGGCTCGCGTGCTCTCTGCTGGCTGACCGCTCATGACTTTGCAATTTCCAGTGAGAACCCCACAGCTGTCACCGCTGAGTAAGGAGAGGTCGCGAATGCTTTGTCCAGAGACCTGGCGCTGCCTCCATACTCTGCTGCGCCAAAATCTTGCTATACTCGTATGATGATGCGGCGAAAGGACGGACCTGTCAGCACTGCAGGGTCCTTGCAACCCTAACCCTTAAGGTTGAATTGCAGCTTCAACCTTACCCCACGATCTCTCCTTTCCGTTCGCAACACAATCAAAGCAGCCATGTCTTGGACAGATTCCCAGAGCTGGGTCTCATCCCTGATGAGCCCAACACCCCCAGCAATAGCTATCGCAGTCCTCCTTGTCCTCTCAATCCCATTATTCCTCCATCTAGTCATCTACCGCTCCTCGACCTCAATAACTCTTCCTTCCTTCCTACTCGTAGGACCCAGTGGCTCCGGCAAAACCGCCCTACTAACACTCGTACGCTTCCCCCCTCAGCTCTGCAAAAGCCTAGCTAAGCGCTACAACAGTTCGAACGCGGCCAACACGCCTCAACCCGCACATCCCAAGCCCCCATCACAGTCGAAATCTCCCTCCCCGTCACCACAGCCACCGCATCCTCGCAATACCGATCCGTCAACGATCCCTCAAATCAAGCACACAAGAAATTCCTACTCGCTGATACGCCGGGACACGGCAAGCTACGGCACCATGCTTTCGACAGCATTATCAAGCCACAGAATCTAAAAGGGATAATATTCATGGTGGATGCGGCAGATATTTCGACGAGTAGCAGTGGGGCAGGGAATGAAGCGTTACGGCAGGCTGCGGAGTATCTGCATGATTTGCTGCTGCTGTTGCAGAAGAGATCGACGAGTTCTAAGTCGACGAGGGGACCAAAGGAGCTGCCGGTACTTGTTGCTGCCAATAAGCTCGATTTGTTTACAGCGCTACCGGCCCCTTTGGTGAAGACGGCCTTGGAGTCGGAGATTACGAATGTGCGGAGTTCGAGAGGGAAGGGACTGCTGGACTCAGGGATTGGTATGAATGACCTGGATATTAGGGAGGAAAAGGAGTGGCTTGGAGATGGGGGAGAAGGCAAATTTGAATTCTCACAGATGGAGGAGGTTAATGTGTCTGTGAGCGTTGCTGGCGGGAATGTGTTGGGATCAGATGGGCCGGATGTGAAACAATGGTGGGATTGGATTGCTGGCTATCTATGACAGTTGCATGAAAATGATACCAATGCTATGTTACGATTCTTGGGCCGATGACCTCTATGCTGCCACTACCGTGCTCAAGATGTGAAACTGCTGCTTAACTCCGAGGGTAAGATACCAGATACCGTCAGAATCAAGCCAACTCAGAGTATGATATCCGACTGTGAGAATAAAAAAGATGTAGAAAGCTGATGCTTTGTGCATCACGAGATGGTAAAACCACGGGAAGGATTCAACGTTAAATTGAGTAGAGTGTGTTTGTATTGCAAGACTTGAGGAGAGTCGAATGGTGCCTTAAGGGCGAATTAGGGACAAGAGGAGCAGACATACAGACAGGGTACAAAACCAGAGTAGATAGATATTGCAGAAACAACACCAAAGTCAGGATCCGGGTGTTGAAAAGGCGAACCAGACAGTCATCAGAAGATTTCACTCCCCTTCAGACTCCTCCTCATCGCTCTCAGCATTGGCAAGCCATTCGAGGAATGGCTCAGCAGCCTTGCGGACCTTTTTGCTAGTGGCCAAGTCGACGTACTTGTGACTCTTCTTGGAACCCCAGTTCTTGAGAACGTCTTCAGAGACCAGATCTCCTTCGTAGTAGGCAAGCAGGATCTTTGGGACTTGAGGGACGAGTTTGGGGTGTTCTTTGCCGACGAACCGTTCGGTGCCGCCGAGGAAGGCCTTTTCGTGACGCTCGGATATGATCATCTGTCTTATGTTAGTACGAGATGTGTGAACTTTGGATGGATAATACGGACCTTCTTGAGCATGCTGGTACGAGTAGGAATTTGCGCAACAATGTCGTCATCAAAGATAGCCTGAGCAAGCACAGTCAGAGTCTTATGCTTAGTCTCGATTCCCAGCTCTTTCGCTTTGAGGTAGATCTCAACGTCGTCGACGTTCTTGACGCCGCCCTTGGACTCTGCAGTGCTGATAATCCAGCTGCCTAGCTGGTCATAGGCGGTATTGCCGTTTCCTTCACCATCAGCGTCTTCATCACCATCCTCGAGTGTGACCTTCTTGAAATCGTCTGGCAGCTCCTGGGCACGAGCTTTGACAGCCTCCTCGGACACATCGACGGTCCACTTGTCATCCTTGGCATCATCTCCATTCAGGTTCTTAGCCTCAGCATTGATGCGACGGGTGAGTTCATCGTCACTGCCAGCTTCGAGAGCAACATCATCGTCCACAGCATCGGCATCGGCATCGTCAGAGTTGCTGCCTTGTGGAGACGCATGTCCGTTCCCGTTTCCGTTCGTCTCCGCATCACCATTCTCCTTTGCCTTGGCGCGACGTGCCTTCTTCTCTGCTTTGTCCTTCTTGCCCTTCTTTGGCTGGTTCTTAAGGATGAAGGAGCTGAGCTTGAGGCGAAGGTCCACATCAGAGCGTCGACCACAAGCCTTGCAGTCCAAGACGATGTGTCCGTCTTTGATATTGACGTCGGTCTCAGGGTTCTTGCACAGCTTGCAGAGAACGAACCTGTTGATGAAGCCATCGAGGTAGTCCTGGAGTTTAGCGGCTTCATGCGCGCCGTTGATAATCCAGCGGTCGTCGGCAGGATTGGTGTTGGTCTGCGCACCAAGCTCGAAGCCGAAGTACTTGATGACGTCTGTAAAAGTGTTAGGAGAAACCTAGCTGGGCTGAAGTGAGGATGTACGAACAGGACGGTGGGCGACTCAGAGAGTGAGCAACGCCGCTGAGGTTGGCAATGACGGTTTTGATACCGTTACCTTTGCCTTCAATCTTGGACTGGAGACGCTCCATCTTGTAGCGGTAGAAGGGGTCGGCGACATCCTGGGGTAGAAGTTAGTAAGCGGATTTGAGATGATTGGGAGAGAACGCTGACCCGACGAATGTTGAGAAGACCAGCCATGGTTGCTGTGAAGCTAGAAACTGTCTATCTGTAGCAATGCAGATTGGAAGTAGAGCTGACGAGAATAGTATGACCACGAAGCGATACCAGCAGAGTAAGACACATGCCCAGCTCCAGCTTTTTCAGTAAGAAAACCAGCGTATTGTATAGTTTGGCGATTGTTGTAGGTGTTTATTACCCGTTAGATCTGGCGTAGGAGCTACAAGGTTTCCGCGGTATGCGAAATGTTTGCAGCGTGAGCGGCGGATGGTGTCTGAAGGCGTTGGAGCACGAATACATAGACAGACGTGTTGCTTATGGAGGTGTTCTGTTTTGTAGGTGTTGCGAGACGGACTCCTCTTGAAGAAGCTGCGTGCAGTTTGTGTTACTACACTGTATGAACTCTGGTTCTTTGGAGGTTTGGAAGGTCTGGTAAAGTTCCTTTGGGATGCTTGAGTGGTGAGGTTTGATGACCTTGTTATGGTTATTAGAAAAGAAGGAGGAAGTCAAGGAAACAGAAATTAAATCTCACAAGCGATCTTCTCGGCCCAGGCAAAAAAACCGAGCCGTCATTCCGCCAACGCTAAGCCCGCATCTGGCCGCCTAAAGTACTTTAATGACTCAAGCACGTTTCTTACAACTCAGCAGGTAAACATCGCATGCTTATTTGATCGCTCTGACATGGGCCGGTGACCTTGTGAGCATACTTACCAAGTGAGTAGCAAATGGATCTTGCGCGATCGAGATAAGTGACCTAGTATCAAGCCAGATGCTGCGTCGTTAGTAGCAACTTTCTTTTATCAGGACCTGGGCTTGGTGTCAAAACAAGTGGTCGTTGCGATTTGCGAGACATCTAGAGCGCTAGAAGTCACGAAAGACAGGTACAGGAGCGTACAGACGTGATCTTTCATGGGCCATAAGCCCGATAGAGTACTTAAGTCGATTGCGCTAGCGCTCGAGACTACCACTTATTTTGACACCTAGCCTGGGTTTCAAGAAACAATTCTCCTTCCTGTGCTCTTCAACATCATTCTCAGGGCTGTCCTTTAGGCTGTTCGAAGGACAATCTTGCAACGAGTCCGAACTTTTCTGAATTGCAAGTTTCCAAAGGTTGAACATATGAGTCCCAAAACGTCAGGCAATATTTCCGAGCCCTCTCTACGGTCTTTGACTCCGAACAGTTGATAATTCTCTTTGGTAGAGCAAGTGGTAATGGCTGTGGACTATTCTCTATATCTTGTCACGGACTCCACTCCGGCTATCCTTGGCGACAAAGACCTGGTCTCCGTGGTAGAGGCAGCTATTCAGGGTGGAGTCACAATTGTACAATACCGTGACAAGAGAAGTGACACAGCAGATCTCATTCGAATTGGGAAGCGTCTCCATGCTATTACGAAAAAGCACAATATACCATTACTGATCAACGATCATGTTGGTGTGGCTCAAGCCGTTGGTGCTGAGGGAGTGCATTTAGGGCAGGAGGACATGGACCTGCAGACGGCTCGACGAATATTAGGTCCAGACGCGATTATTGGGGTGACCGCGAATAGCCTATCCGAAGCTGTAATAGCAGCAAGTGGAGGTGCCGATTACCTAGGCATCGGAACAGTGTATGCTACGCCAACCAAAGAGGACACCAAGTCGATCATTGGCACCGCTGGTGTCAAAAATATCCTCCACCGTCTCTCAAGCATGGACGAAGCCATACCCACAGTCGCTATTGGCGGACTCAACGCATCAAATGTGCAACGTGTGATGTTTCAATCCAAGTCTGCAAGTAAAGGCCTCAATGGAGTAGCCATAGTGAGTGCAATGATGGCCGCAGAAGATCCAAAGGCCGCAGCCGCTACATTGAAGAATTCCATCCAATCCGTTCCCGCCACCATGAGTCCGGAAGCCAAATATAACCAGAAAGTCGAAATTCTGTTGGATCGAGTCCCAGCAATTGTCAAAGCTCTTGGAGAAAAGTCGCCCCTCTGCCACAATATGACCAATCTCGTCGTCCAAAACTTCGCAGCAAACGTGGCCCTCTGCATCGGCGCGAGCCCCATTATGGCGAACTACGGCGAGGAAGCCAAAGACCTTGCCGGCTTAGGCGGCGCTCTGGTCATCAATATGGGCACCGTGACACCGGACGGGTTACTCAATTATACCAACGCGATGCGAGCGTACAACGAGGTCGGTGGCCCAGTCCTTTTCGACCCTGTAGGGGCTGGAGCTACAGCTGTGCGTCGTAGCTCAGTCAAGACGTTGATGAGTAATGGCTATTTCGATCTCATCAAGGGCAATGAGAACGAGATCCGGACTGTGCTTGGAGAGAGTATGGGGCAGCAGAAGGGCGTTGATAGCGGAGCCAGCACTTTGGGAGAGGCTGAGAAGGTGCGATTGGTGAAGAAGTTGGCTGCGAGGGAAAGAAATGTCGTCTTGATGACAGGAAAAACGGATTATTTGAGTGACGGTGATCGGACATATGCCATCAAGAATGGGCACGCGTACCTTGGGAATATCACAGGCAGTGGTTGTACGCTGGGCACCACTATTGCGGCATTCCTTACCGTGCATAAGGATGACAGACTGTTGGCTGCTTTGGCAGGTATTGTAATGTATGAGATTGCAGCAGAGCAAGCTGCAGCACGAGACGACGTCAAAGGTCCAGGTACTTTTGTGCCAGCCTTCTTGGATCAATTACATCTCATTGCTGCCGATGCATCCCAGGACGACTTTGAATGGCTCAAAGCAGCAAAGGTGGAAAGGCTTTAGATCATCATATCTCAAAAGGCAATGTATATATGGACCGAGATAGATATAATCCTCTACAAACGTCAGCATCCACAAGATCTTACTCCATCAACGAGAGGCTTGACCTACCTTCTATGCAACAATCTACACTCTTCCCCTCTCCCTGTCTCTATAGGAGGCCACCTCCAACCTTATACTGAGTCTGAATTGTAGCACATTTCTCCTTCACCCAACACCATTCACTCCGCTGCAGCCCCCTCCCTCTCAACCATAACAACCTCAAACTCAACCTCCCCCTCCTTCTTCATTCCCCCAAGCCCATCCCCCTCCCCAGTCCACTCCCTCAACTCCTCAGCCGTCCTCGTAACCCACTTTCCCCCTCCACTCTCCTCACCACCCTCCACCTCCCCTCCCCCCGGCAGCGTCCCAGCCGGAAAAAACGCATCACATTCAAACTCCCTCTTCAACCTCGTCCACAGAATCCGCTCACAGCACGAAAGTGTAAGGGCATGAGCATAAATCTCCGCACCGCCAATAACGAACACGCGCCCAAGCGAGAGAGGTCCTTGCTCTTGCCCCTCCGACGTATGCTGCAACCTCCTTAAACCCTCCTCAATACTCCCCACCGCCATCACCGCTTCCTCTCTTCCCTCCTTCTCCTTCTCCATCCCATCCAGCCCCAATTTCTCCGGCGCCCGGCTGATAACGACGTTGATCCGCCCCTTCAACGGCCGGAATTTAGGCGGGATACTCTCCCATGTTTTGCGGCCCATGATGACTGCATTTTTGGAACCCCGCGAGGTCGATGGAGTCCGTGAGGCTGAGGAAGTTCGAGAGGGAGGGGGAGCGCGCTTTGTGACGCGGGCGAAAAAGGCGAGGTCGGATTTTATGGGGGGCCAGGGGAGGGTGCCGCGTAGACCGATGCCGAGGGAGGGGGTGGTTGCTACGATGAGGGTTAGTGGGGGGAAAGGGAGAGCGGGTGGCATTGGGGAGGCGGTTGGGGGTGGGTTGGACATGGTGCTTTGAAAGAGGAGGGAACTGAAACGTGGGTTGAGATTCAAATCTATCTCGCCATGTACACAGATTTGACTTCTTTCTTTATGATTCGATTGATAATTATGTATCCCCCCCGTTATCATGTCCTTCAAACTTTTCATTAGTGTCCATCGCTTCCTCAGCATCTGCGCTGGGAGCTTTGGGCGATATCGCGTTGGCAGTGGCCTTCCCTTGCAGTCGACTCAGTCCCTCTGCGACTTTGGCGGCAGCTAATTCTGCTCTCTGCTCTGCTTCGCTAGTTCCTACTGTTTGCAGTTTGCCGAAGAGCCATTGTTCTTTGAGTACTCGTGTTAAAGATAATATATCTTCTGCTGCTCGGACCTGGAGGAAGGGTTAGTCGCAGCCTGATTTACAAAAATAAACCAAGCGAATTCTGAAAACATGAACCAACACGTCGAATGATTACCGGATCAAGAGCGAATGCCATGGGGAGCTTAGATCTGAGCGTAGAGAAAGCGTACGTACCAGCGCAGCAGTCTCAACCTCCATCTGATAAGCCCCCACCGCAGCAACAACATTTCGATCCTGGCTCTCAGCCTGAAACCCCAAGTCAGCTTCCCACTCTTCCATCCTCCATCCTCGGTAGACCACCCCAATCGACACCAGGTAGTTCAAAAAAAAAGGATTAGTTCACCTCAATGATGGCGGTTCAAATGCTCATCACAGGGTTCAAAACCCCCCACAACAAACATCCCCACCCCACACCCCAGTAAAAGTTCGTACGCATGAGATAGTAGACAAATAGGGCAGAGAGGCAGAAGAGGACTATCCTTACGGGCATGTAAGCGATTATGTTTTCGAAGCGGCGGAGGAGGGAGGCAATGTTTGCGTCGGCGCGTTCTGACGAGACTGCTTTAGTACTCAATATCGTGGATACCATGGCGGCAGGTACGGGGTTCTAGAGGAGCGTGGGAGGGGGTGGGTTATATACCTAGAAGAGAGTTTGAGGTTTGTTGGTTCGGATCCATATTGTCGTTGTGAAACGTGAAGGAGTGTGGATTTGGGCTGTGGTTACAGTGGTGGGCAGTGCATGTGGCAGAGGAAGAGAGTGGAAGGAAGATGAGGCATCTTTATTGGAGTTTTCGTCTCACTTCGGCATATCAAAATTCCAGATAATGAGTGAAGTGTCAAGGAGCGAATCAAAACTGTTTGAGGCGCCTCGATACGGCCGCAGTAGCGAGGGTCTAGCCATATGTGCAACATTATGTATATCATAGTGCATCACATTATCTGATGGACTTTCAATCGCTTTTCAAGTTGTATTGCAAGCTATTCTGTTCTTTGCCGTTGTGGTAGTTCGAAGCAAGCACTATAGCTTGACCGTCCGCCCGTATTAAGGCTTTCCTCCTTCATGGAGTATAGGCCGTAATGTTCGTAACCAGCATGATCTAATAACCAGAGTTTCCACCCGAGCCACTATCGCCACCATAGCCTCCTCCTGAGCCAGAATCACCTCCGTATCCGCCTGAGCCGCTATCGCCACCATAGCCTCCTCCTGAGCCAGAGTCACCTCCGTGTCCACCTGAGCCGCTATCGCCACCTGATTTCTTGCCCATCATGCCTTCGACCTTGCCCATCACTTTGTCTTTGAGGCCTCCTGTAACACAGGAATGTCAGTGGAGATTCGGTGTGCTGCTGACGGGGAAGGTGGGTCAGCTTACCGCCGCTGCCGGATTTACCTCCAGAGCCCGAGTCGCCCCCATACCCTGCACCAGATTGGCCCCCACCCATGCCAGAGCCAGAGTCGCCTCCGTACCCTCCACCAGATCGGCCACCCATGCCAGAGCCGGAGTCACCACCGCTCATGCCACCGCCCATGCCGGAGCCAGAGTCACCACCGCTCAAGCCACCGCCCATGCCAGAGCCAGAGTCACCACCGCTCAAGCCACCGCCCATGCCAGAGCCAGAGTCACCTCCGTAACCCCCACCAGATTGGCCACCGCCCATGCCGGAACCGGAGTCACCACCGTAGCCTCCACCTTGTTGGCCGCCCATGCCGGAGCCTGAGTCACCGCCCATACCTCCGCCCATGCCAGAGCCTTGGTTGCCGCCCATACCTGAGCCTAGCTGGTCACCCTGATGAGACTGTAAGTGAAAGCCAGATGGTAAGGGACATTAGTCAACATACACCGTAGCCACCTCCTGACTGGTTGCTGCCTCCGTAGCCTCCGCTTCCCTATGTTGAAGTCAGCAATGGAAAGGTTTCGGGTAAGGTTGGTGGTGGGGTACTCACAGAGTCACCAGAGTCACCGTAGCCAGACATGATTGTTGAGGAGTTTGTTCGGAATTGATTTGATGGTTGTAGATAGAATTGTTTTGAATTGAGAATTGTAGTGTGTCTGTAGGAGGATTGATCAAGGTAATGTGGAAGGTGCGAGGTGGAAGAAGTTGGGTGTTTATAAGTGCATTGGCGGGGTAAAACTGAATATGCAGCTATGCAAACTCCAGACCCTGGCAACGGCAAGAACGAGGCTAAGGGAGTGACGAAGATAATCTACTCCCTTGGAATTCACGCATCTCGATGATTTGTCCGATCATATGCGGCGTCTCAAGCTTGCTTCACACTTGTTTGGTGTGGTGGGATGTCACTTGGTGGGATGTCACTTGGTGGGATGTCACTTGGTGGGATGTCACTTGGTGGGATGTCACTTGGTGGGATGTCACTTGGTGGGATGTCACTTGGTGGGATGTCACTTGGTGGGATGTCACTTGGTGGGATGTCACTTGGTTTCGTAGCTTCAACCCCTCCAACAGGAGCACGACCCCGCACTGACGATGGAACAGAAAAAACGCAGCCCTGAGCTGGTATGCCGTGCGGCAAAGCGCCGGCGTTAATGTCATTCAGCTGGGGAGGACACATACGAGACGTTAGAGTTGGCAGGTGAAGTGGCAGACAGATGGCAATGACAATTTCCAGTGATGGCATGCTCAGCTGATTGATACTTTCCACACAGCTCACCCTGCTATCTCTCTTCCTCGGGCAAATGTGGTGGAGGCCAAGCCAATCAACTCGGCAAGCCATTCACGTTCCACGGTTTATGCTTCAATGGACCTAGAAACACAGGCTCGAAGTTTGGTGATACCTCAAGTAGACCAGTATAAGCGATGGACCGCAGCATCCCACTTTGCCGCCGAAAACGATCGTCATGTGATCAGCGTGTGCTGCATCAATGAATATCGTATTTGGAATCGGCACAGTTGATCGTCAGCTTGTAGACATTCCTATGATTTCAAGCGCAGCTTCGTTCGCCGCGGACCTGCATGGCCGAGCATTTCCATACTGCAAGGTAGAGAAGACCATGTTGGCCATATACAAGGATAACAAGCTTCGTCTGGTATGGATCACTCCGTATAGCCTCAAGAACCCATCGCCTCGCTCTGCGCTGGTACCTGCAGAGTGCTCCGCGGCGATTGTAAGGACCAAGACCATGTCGGCCTACTGAGATTATTGAGGGTTGGTACTAGGTAAGGCAAGGGTGTAAACGGTACTTTAGGCCTCATCGAACGTATTTGCTCTGCTTGTTTGTCAGCGTTGGCCAAGCTGCCTTTTCTCGCAAGATGCTCACCATGAAGCGTTTGTGGAAGTCTGATCGGAGGAGGTCCTGCAGAGGCATCATCAGCATTTGCACTCGACAGTGGAAGGTAGCATCGACATGCATTGACGAATTCTTTCTTGCCCTTATTTTCCGTGCCTCGGGCCTGGTTCCTGAATACCACGTCGTCATCCCACCTAATGAACATGTAAGCAACGACTCTAGTGAGACAGGGAAAATGAGCATTACCTTCGCTTGCTTTCTGCGTCCTTTGTAGGCATAAGAAGAGGATTGCCAAGAGCAATGTCTTTCTCTCGCTGGTCCTGCTCTATGGCAGCCTTTTCAAGTTCTTCTTTCTCCTTCTGCTCAGCTCGTTCTCGCTTTATCTTTTCAAGTTCACGAAGTAGCTCCGCGGTTTCGTCTTCCTCGTCATCACTAAGCGGACACGAATTAGCACGCCATTTCAACATACCAATCGTAGACACTAGAGTTAGACCTTAGACCTACCTATCCTCATCACTACTCTCGATCCCAACCCCATCCGAATCAGCGTCTACATCCCTAGTCTCTTCCAGTATCCTTCTTCTCTTCGCCTCCATATCCTCCTCCTCGCCGTCACGCCCCGGCCCATCCTCAAGTTGACGCTTGCTAGAGGTAGTATTCTCCACAGCTGTAGCAGCCTCAGGATTCGTTTTTCGAAAGTGCGCAGCTTCTGCCTCCAGTAACTGCGCTCTCAGATCCCGTACTTGGGGATCAGCATCTCCTCCTTGGCCGGGTTGTCTGGTCTTGAGCTGGGTGTGGGCGGGCATCAGGCGTTGATGATAGGCTACGCCTCTCTGGGCTTCTTTCCCGCGGGCGGGGTCGAACGTGGGCCTGTGAGCGGTCGTCATGTTGGCGTGGTTTTTTGACGTTGGATTTGTAAGGACTGTAGAGAGAGAATTGTTTGATGGAGAGAGGTCCTGGACTTTTTGGGTAAAGTTGATAGGGCGCCAAGTCTTGGCATTTCTAAAGACTTCAAACCTTTGCTACACTTCTCTCTCCACTGCTTTCCCTTGCATTATTCGACGTCTTCGCTTCCCTCTTTACAAACGCCACTCCCATTTCCAGCCCACCATGTCTCGTCATCACCCGTGAGTATCCCCTACCCATCCCCCCCCCAAATTCCTCCACACTCCTCCATACCCAGCAGCTAACACCCAAACCAGCGATCTAGTAATGTGCCGCAAACAACCCGGCATAGCCATCGGGCGCCTCTGCGACAAGTGCGACGGCAAATGCCCCGTCTGCGACAGCTACGTACGCCCCACAACCCTCGTCCGCATCTGCGACGAGTGCTCTTTCGGCAACTACCAAAACAAATGCGTCGTATGCGGTGGCGAAGGGATTTCAGACGCTTTTTACTGCTTTGAGTGTACGAGGTTGGAGAAGGATAGGGATGGGTGTCCGAAGATTATTAATTTGGGCAGTTCGAGGACGGATTTGTTTTATCAGAAGAAGAATTTTAGGAATCATTGAGGAGCTGGAGGTCGGGGGTGGAACACTTCTGAGGCTCACGCCTGCCTGGTGTCGGGCTATATAGTGCCAGGCGCCTTTGGTAAAGTGAAAAGCTGGGCAGAGAAGAAGTTACATGATATGTTCGGCCTCGAACATTCATCCTGAAAGACCGTGCTAGATTCAGGGGCCGTTCACACTACCTCTTCGTTGGTCCCAGAAAGGAAGCGGTTCGGGCCCGTCCATATAAGCGACCGGGCGCGTGCTGGACTCTAACCGTGGCCATATCAATGACAAGTATGCTGGCTACCTTTCAACGAATAGACGTGCTTGGCTCACAATATGATCAGTGTACGGGCGAACGACCCAAATGATCTGCAAAAACAGAGAGGCGAACGAATGGGACTTCAGGGCAGCGGACTGAGAGACTCAGCAAATAGCGAAAATCTAATCTTCCTTGATATCTCATGGGTATCCTTGCTATGAATCATTCGCTCAACTGATCACCATGTCTATGAGTCCAGCCTCTCTCCATCCATGAGCTAAATGTAGCTGACTTTCAACCCCATACCGACAGTTCTCTTGACCTTGTCCCAGCCAGCTCCTGTGAGCCTCCCCAACCTATCTTTCACGTCCCTCCTACTGAATGCCACAATCAATCCCATTAGAAAAAGCACAAATCGCAGCAGTGCCATTGGGTTCTGTGCCATATGTTCAGTCATCCTTGAGATCATGTGCTGTACGGCTGTCATGAGGGCCACGCTGCGCTTGTAGATACTTTTGTTGGCTGCTTTGCGAGGGTAGTTTGAAGGTGATGAGCGCGAAGGCTTGGGCTGCGGATCTCTGGCCTCTTTCGTGATAGGTCTTGGATGTGGAGAGCTCGCTTTGAGGGTATCTGCTGGCGCACTATCGATGCCGTAGTCTGTCTCACTATATGTACGATGGTGCTGAGATGAAGGCTGCTGGCGTACCGTATCTATGCTTTCTCTTTCTGTGTCTTCGGCTGGATGGGGATCTTGTTGGAGTAAATCGTCTTGTTGTGGTAATGCATCCTCGAAATAGTCTCCTCCTTTGGTTTCGTCGTCTTCAAGGCTTTGCAGAGCTTCAAGAAAGGTCTCCCTGACCTCCTCGTCCAGTACCTCGCTATTATTGATGAAACCCCTAGCATATTCCCATTCCCCGTTCCTGGGCAAAACGTGCAATGTGAAGAGCTCTATCAATTTGATACGAGTGTTGAGATCCTGTGGAGTATCTGTTCCATCCTTGCGGTGTGTTCTGTCATTGCCTTGTCTATTGGATGATTCTGACGGCTGAAATCGATCCGTCAAGTCCAGGCTCGGACTACTCGATGCCGAAAGATATGATTCCAAGCGTTCCTGATTGTAAGTCTGCGTAGAGGATTGAGCTAAAAGTAGTGTTGCTAGGTTGATGACCACATCAGCGTCGACGTTCCCTTCAATGCCATGGTATCCTATGTTAACGACGTCCTCCCAAATCGTGCCCTCTTGGACCTTGGCGATGAGGGTCCTCCATTGCTTGTTGCCAAAAGTTGACTTGCCCTCCTCTGGATCTAGCTCAGCGGCTGCGTTCAGTAATGTAATGTAAAAGCTCCAGACTTTGATTCGGTCCTTTCGAATGGCTGTTGCAACAGGGGCTGGTTTGGAGTGGGCTTCCTCCTCGGTGCCTTCTTCAGGAGGTCGGAGTACGGTAATCAATGGTTCGATAGTGGAGAAAGCCTCTGAGAATTCTCGTTGAAGGAACAGATAAGAGGCTCGTTTATGGACCTTCGAGATCTCTGAGGTTCCTCTGCGACTCGACGAGAGTGAGCCCACGGATGAGCCCAGCAGGCGCGAGGATGAGAGCGCTTCCTCTGCAGGGTCAACCACTGCCGTTGATGATCCGTTCATCTTTTCAGGTCACAAGGTATTAGAGCCACAATCAGGCTGAGGAGGTCAATCAAAACTTTGTGGACTATTATTGACCTGACTTGGAGAGGTTCGGGAAGGGCCAATGGAATGGAGCCTCGGATGAGACTAGTTCTACTGTAAACAGCGGAACGATCTCGGACCGATCTGATTAGATCTTCACTAGCTTAGTCTGATATCAACACTGTGGCTGCTTGTCTCGTCTAGATTGTTATACATGCGGCCGGCCGCTGGCAGTGCAAAGACCTGCAATATATATACCTTGTAGTGTATTGAAAAGGTGTTTTCCATAGCTAGAATACGGGGTGCATGCAAGTTTGCATGCGGTTTCTTACTTAGTAGCTATCAGGTGCTCTTGCCTTAACACTTGCTGCATATGCGTCTTCACGTTTCCTTCACTATTTGTCATTTTGAAATACCAAGATTCTACTTTAGCATGTTATCCGGCATCGTTCTTCCTATCCTCTATCCCGGATCACCAACAACAATATGGAGGTTAATGGCCTCGCTTTCCAAAGCCAGCTACCTTCTATACTAAGGGCCATCGCGCGCTCTAAATTTGTCGCGTTTGATCTTGAACTTTCTGGCATACCGGGGAGGCAGACAGGACAAGCTAGAGCGCCCGGTCGAAGTGAGGATGGGAAGCAGACGCTTCAAGAGAGATATACAGAGACTAAGAAGGCTGCTGAGCGGTACCAAATCATTCAGCTTGGCTTGACATGTGTCGAAGAAGACCTAGAGCGGGGCGTCTATGTTACAAGGCCATACAATTTCTTCCTCAACCCTGTGCCTGGAGGAAGATTGGGTATTGAGCGCGACTTCACATATCAAAGTGGAGCGGTGGAGTTTCTCCTAGGGATTGGCTTTCGTATGGACGCTCCTTTCACCGAGGGTGTCCCGTATCTATCACGAGATGAAGAGGCTCGTGCAAGGTCCAACGCTATCGCTCGGCAAGACAAGAATCGCTTTGAAGATATCTTTATTCAGGATAATGATCTCGAATCTCTGCAATTCATTAGGAGAGCACGACAAGAAATCTTCGAATGGAGAACCCGGACTACACCGGATCCTTCGTATTTGAATATCGCTCCCCTCAACCATAGCAGACCAGATTACAATGGCCGTGGCCTCAACGGGTACCAGAAGCGTCTGGTCCACCAGCTCGTCCGTGCGGAATTTCCTGACTGTGTTTCCATTTCGAAAATCGACTTCATTCAAATCTTGCCTTACGATCAACAACGCGAAGATATGCAGTTGCAAAAGAAGATGGAATGGTTTGAGAGGGGCTTGACATGCCAGATCGGTCTGCGATGGATTGCTGAGGCAATCTGCCCTGACGTCAACCGCGTCCTCCAGGCACAGCATGCGCCTCCCAACGCGTTTGGCAATCTTGAGGCTGTAACCCCCTGGGTCTCCCTTCCACTCCCAGTTACCGAAGATGAATCCGAAGCCATCGCTCGTCGATTCCTCGGCCTGATCGACACACTCAGGGCGAAACGCACCGTCATAGTCGGCCACAATGTCTTCTTGGACTTGATTTACTTCTTCTCGTGCTTCTTTGGTCCCTTACCGGATCGAGTGGAAGATTTCCAGAACCTCATCGCCCAGCTGTTCCCTCTGGTCTTCGATACGAAATATCTTGCTGACAAGATCAACAACAATTCTCCACTTTACAGGTCGTCTCTAGATGAGATCGACCGAGAACTTTCCAGGCTTCCGGTTCCCGTCATAGGTGCGTTTTAGCAGATAGTATTTCTTTACAGACCCACTGTACTGATTGATAGCAAACAGAAACACCTCCTGAGCACAGCAAGTATACGTCAGATTCGCCAATTCACGAGGCCGGCTTCGACAGCTTCCTCACAGCCAAAGTTCTTATACGACTTTCAGCCCGAATTGAAGGAGAGGCCCAGGGAGATCTATTACCAGCCTCCGATGATGAAGCCTACCACACTGCCTTGGAAGACGGCGGTGTTTTTCTCCTTAGCGAGGATGAGTTGACCCCACGAGCACACTCGAAAGGCACAGCACGACAACTCAATAATGAAGCGGGACCATCAAGCTTCTCCCACGACAATCCATACAATCTCCTGAGCAACCTAAGTCTGGAGGATATCCCGCAGAAACACCCCACTCGCCCTCATCCAATCACTCCTACAATGATGCCGCATGAGGGAAGTTCCTTCTGGATCCGCTATGGTAACAAACTGCGGGTCAACGGTACGGTCGAGGAGGTCTGCGTTGTTCGGTGAAGCTTCAAGCCGTATTGGATCGTCTGAAAGCTCCGCATGATTCAAGGTTCCGTGCAGTCTTCGTGCACATGCGACAACGTTCTAGCCTCTTGCATGACCATGTTCCTCTTAAGATGATAGCGAAACAAAACTCAATTCCGCAATGTCCTGTTCAACTTCCATGCCTTTGAAATCCCTTCCCCACTCTGACAAGCCTAAGTAGCAAACAAGGTATCCTCCTCCCTCAAATACTCCCCCACATCCGCCTGCCTGAATACCGTAATACCTGTCGGCTCCAACCGCCGGGCCTCAGCGGTACTCCTCGCCGTAACCCCAAACCCCAACGGCGTATCATCCATCTTCAAAACCACTACACCCTGATGTTCTGGGCAGTCCTCGCTCCAGCGGCCTACGTGGGCTTTGACGATGTTGCCGCCGTAGAGGAAGGGCATTTCGCCGTTGGGTTTGACCCAGACTTTGTAGCGCGCGTGTGGGGCGATGATGTCGAGGGCGGTTATGTGCAGGCGAAATTTGGAGGTTTTGGTGAACTTGCCTGGGAAATTGATGTTAGCTTTCGCGCTGGAATGATGGTTCTGAGTGTATGGTGTACTGACCTAGACAGGTGCCTACGGAGAGGAGATTGGGGCGCGCGATGCTGGTGGCTAGATTGGCGAGGGATAAGGGCATGTAGTAGACGCGCGATTGGTGCACTCGGAATACATATCGGATTTCTTCCTTGGACGAGGAGGAGGGGACTGGCGTTATGAGTTGCTTGAGGGAGGGGCCGGTGTAGTTTGCTAATTTCGAGAAGAGCTGATATGGAGTCAGTAGAACCACAAGCATGGAATCTGATAAGGCGTACGGTCTGGGTCTCGGGTTCTGTAAGGGCGCGCATGATGTCGAAAGATTTAGCTAAGTAGACGAATTATTTGAAAGGTTTGAGTAGCCAGACCCTCGGCTAAAACTCGGGCGAAATCTGGAATAGAATTTCGGTCCATATCAGTGACTTTTGATCAGGATCGGACCGCATATTCCTATTGAAGCCCAAGATCTTTGCGGGTCTAACTTTGAATCGCCAGTAAAGACTAGCGAAAAGATACACGACCTCTGACTTCCAGCCTCCTTGTTTTTGTACCTAGACCTCTGATGCTTACACCACTGCGGAAAAGGTTGTTGAGACACCTTTTCTTTATGACTCTGCCATAGAAACTTCTTCCGTAGGACCCATTGTTGTTGAAATATCTCGATTGTCGCGATGCCACGTTGGTTTTTTCGCATTGCCCTTCCACGCCCAAAATCGACCTAGAACCCTCCCTTCAATAAAAACCCTTTTTGCACTGCCTTAATTGACCTTAAGGACGGCTCCAAGGCAGAGCGTAAAGAGAAAGGAGAGGGTAAAAACGCGTGTCGAGCCGTCACGCGCCACAAGTATTCAGGGACTCGAAAGAAGTCTCGAAAGCTAGAATGGCTTCCAGGAGTGCCCGAGTGGGCATCTGAGTATAAGACAGTAAAGCAGCTATACATCGCTCACGGCTGGCCAGTCAATCCCAAGCCAACGGCTTTCAGAGTTGCAAAGATGACTCGATGACTCAGGAGAAAGGAGCTGAGCGTATGTTCGGCCTTAATTCTCTCTCACGAGAGGGTAAAAATACAAGCGAAGACTGATGAATTTCTTTAGGTCTGACGAGTGTCGTGTGGGGTACTCATAGACCAAAGTAACCCACGACACTACGTTAGAGGAGCGATCAGAAGGAGACTTGGCAAAATTGAAGCGAGCTTGCACCGCAAGGTCGGAAGATCAGACTCTAGAAATTGCAGATGAGAATGGTGAGGATCTCTGGAATGCTTTCTGGCACCGCGAACCTTGATTTCTCTGTTCGACAGCGCTGGAGGCAGGACTATTTATTCCATGTACTTGGCTCGCAGGCACGGTCTTTTGCAGACAGGAAGATCCCCATTTTCGAAAGACTTTGCTTACCAAAACTTCGAAATGTCCTCGATCTCGTGTGGCATTTTGTACCAATGCTGCAGTCCCTCATACCCCTTCCAGGTGACATCTAGTCCCAAGCATATTAATGTATTCCGCCCGCATCTCTTTTCCCCCGCCGTCCGTGCTTTCATATCCTGCATATCATGTCCCAGAAAAACGGGGGTAGCAAAACTCGCTAGCCCCTGAGATGCAGGACAATCGCTGAGATTGGTACGGGGACTGCGTTACTCACGTACTCAATTGCGCGCAGCCTTCGGACGTGTGGATCTTTTTCCGCCTTCGCGACATTATCCATCTCCGTCGAAAGGGCATCCAGCCCCTCATTCCCACGAACCCACCTAATTTGGAACCAATGTTCAGAAACTCCCAGATACCCATAGCACATCCTTGACTGGAACCACACAATGCCAGATCCTCCTTACCTTGCCGGAAGAGCTCCAAAATTGCCATCTCGTCCCTTATTGATTTGCACAGATATGTGGTAGTTTCCGCCACTCCCTCTACCTGGTTCTCTTCGCCGATAGTTCTATCGGTGATGGTAGTGATGTCAAAGCAAACCTGCATCATCTTCCCATCAAAGGCGGTGCATCGCCGAGGAGCGCCTGACGGAAAGACATATTTGACATGGGGGAAGGCCTGTGGAAGGGTGCATCTTGTACTATTTAGGCCGGTCTTGATGAATTCGGTGCCAAATGAGACACCATCCGTACTCAGACCGTGAAGCAGAATAAGAGTATGGGTATGAGTCTTGGTCGATAGGATGATGAAGGGTTTCGAATGCTCCGTCTCTGTCAACTTACTCGGAGTGTCCAACATGAATGGACGAGACGGAACCGGGGATGTGACATGACTAAATCGAAAAAAAGACAGAATGTCTATTCACTCGCAACTGACGGAGCCCTTAAACGTAGCAAGAGGGCACGGTAGGGTGCAATTGTGGATGATCAAATAGATCTGAAAGTTGTGTGGGCTCAGAGCTTTGCCAGTGTAATTCGTAAAGTCCGGGAAAAGCAGCGTACCGATTTAGTAAAGTCTTACATACTACGCTCGGAGGTGCTCACAGTCTGAGTCTCGGTCTCAGCGACGGCCCCTCGGGCGCTTACGATTGCAAAGGAATCTTGACAAAAAGACGAAATTGGGATAACATCGGCGGAACCTCGGGCGAGATCTTGGCATTTCGATGAAAACTTCAATAATCCAGTCTTGTCAGCTCAACATGGCAGTCGTCCATGCGGCAAAGCGCAGAAAGCTGTCGCCACCTGGGGAGAGAGACCACAAACCTCTGCCGGTTACATCAGTAGCAAATTCTGCTACACAAGACGACTTTTTTGAGCAAGCAGCAGGATGGAATCTGGAGCAGGACTACGAGCAGAGGCCTCGGAAGCAGAAGAAAAAGGATAAAGAGCACACCAGACTTCCAATTAAGACAGCTGAGGGGAAGATTGAGCAGCTAGATGTCCCCCAACTCAAAAGCGAGGACAAGGATAGCTGGCTAGGCTATGGAGATGAGGGCGGTCAAGAGCAGGTGCCTGATAACGTCAAGAAGGAGGTGAAAGTACCAATACGGCAGCAAATCCTAGATTCAAAGGAGGAGCTGGCGCGGATTGCGAGCCTGATCAATGAGGACCCAGAAGAGCATGCAGGGGCGTTTCGTACACTGGGCTCAATTGCAGAGTCGTCGAATCCTACAATTAAAAGATTGGCCCTGGCCACACAGCTTGCGGTCTACAAAGATGCGATCCCCGGATACAGAATCCGACTAATCGCCGAAGTTGATCAGACCGAGAAGGTATCCAAGGACGTGAGGAAGTTGCGGGCATTCGAGCAAACGCTTGTTGGCTCCTATCAAGCATATATAAAGGATCTAGCGAGCTGTGCAAAGCCTACGAAAGGTGCGCAGTCCGAAACCGGATCGAGCCTTATTGCGGTTGCTATATCATGTGCTTGCGCTCTTCTTCAGGCAGTACCCCATTTCAATTTCAGAGGAGAGCTTCTCAAGATCCTGGTCGCAAAATTAAGCTCAAGAAAAATCGATGAGAATTTTCTCAAATGCCGAGAGGCACTCGAGAACCTCTTTCGCAGTGACAATGACGGTACTTCATCGTTAGACGCAGTGTCTTTGATTACAAGAATGATGAAAGCGCGGAATTACCAGGTCGATGAAAGTGTGCTGAATACATTTTTGCATCTACGTCTCTTGACTGAATTCTCGTCGAAAGCATCGCAGATTCGCGTGGACAAGCCTGCTTGGGAAAACGAGGTTCGAGGCAAGAAGCCGCAATTCAAGAAGGAGTTTCGGACGAAAACACAACGCAAGATGATGAAGGAGAGGAAAGTTGTTGAAAAGGAGTTTCAAGAAGCCGATGCTATTGTCAATCATGAGCACAGAGACAAAATGCAAGCGGAGACACTCCAGCTTGTCTTTGTGACATACTTTCGAATCCTAAAGGCTAGAGTCCCCAATTTGATGGGTGCTGTGCTCGAGGGTCTGGCCAAGTACGCGCACCTAATCAATCAAGATTTCTTTGGGGACCTCCTTGAAGCTCTCAAAGACCTTGTCTCGGATGCGGAAGCTCTGCTCAATCAAGACAGCGAGGATGAAGACGAGGACGAAGATCTGGGGCCAAATAGCAAAGGCGTTCGGGACTCTATTCGCGAAGCACTCCTTTGCATCACAACTGCGTTCGCCCTTCTCCAAGGCCAAGACGCTGCTCGCTCCGCTCCGTCTCTTAATCTCGATCTGACCTTTTTCACATCGCATCTCTACAAGTCTCTACATGATCTCTCACTTAATCCTGAGCTCGAATTTTCGTCTAAGTCTCTTCGTCTACCAGACCCACATGCTTCACCACAATCAACGAGTATATCCGGAGCTCCGAAAGTAAACCTCCAAACCACGACTGTTCTTCTACTACGCGCCTTGACCTCGACATTGACCCCTCGGGCTGTTCCGCCTATACGGTTGGCAGCATTCACAAAACGGCTCTTCACATCTTCTTTGCAACTACCGGAGAAATCAACGCTAGCGATGCTAAGCTTACTCAACAATGTTACGAAAATCCACGCCCGGAAGCTTGCATCTTTGTGGAACACAGAAGAAAGAAGAGGAGACGGGATGTTCGATCCGACAAGAGGAGATCTGGAGGGTAGTAACCCTTTCGCAAGTACGGTCTGGGAGGGAGAGCTGCTGAAGCTGCACTATGCTCCCGCGGTCAGAGAAGGTGTTAACGGCATCGAGAAAGCTGTTGGCAGCGTCAAATGAAGTGTCCTACGTTAGTAAATGACGAATGATATCGGTTACGAGCAGGCCAGGTGATTTCTGCATGCGGTTTACATGTTTTTGCTTCGGTGAAGTCATCGTTTGTTTGGATCTCTTTTGTAGAATGACCTCTCCCAGACTTACGCTTACCCGCAGAACGTTTTAATCGGCTGAACGTAGAGTTCTTATTAGGTTGTTGGACCGCTTCGGCTATTGTCAGCTCTCCACGCGTACCACGCGGGTATTTGGGGGTATCGCATCCGACGAGTCGAAATTTTCGTCTCAGTTGGCTTCAGTCACAAGAATGCCTTTTATTTTGCTTCGTCTCCAAAATCCACGGGGTTGAACGAACGCTGTTGAACGTATCAGCAACAACGACCAGGACCTCGTTACCGAATGCCTGCCTCTTTCGAGCCTTACTATTGATCGGCTCTTTACATTCCGAATCCGTCCTGAGAGTAGTATTTTCGCAGAGACAGCCATGCATCGTCTCACTATCCTCCTCCTCTCGCTCCTCGCCCACTACACCCATGCACAATGGGATGCAGCAGCACTGACAGCCCAGCCCTCTGCCGCGCCAAGCTTCATCGACCCTGACGCCGCCGCAGATTCAGCACCGTCCAACATATACACCCTCCCTACTGCCTCCTCAATCGAAAACCTCGTCCCAACTCAGCCCCCGCGCGACCCATGCGGCCCTGTTGTCCAACCACTCCCCAACCCAGCCGGCAACACCTGCAACGCCTCCCTCCTCAATTCCCCCAACGCACCCCACCCCTACGGCGTCCGTTGCATTTCCGACCCCTGGGCCGCAGACGATAAGATGGATTTCGGCGCCTGCGTCGCACAAACGATACCGGCGATTTGTGACCAGCTTACCGATCCAGCGGTGCAGAAGGGGAAATGGATTTGGGCGAGCGCGACACCCCCAAGTGTGTGTTGGATGGGGTTTTGGTTGCCAGATGATGGAAATGCTGCGAAGCCGATTACTGATGTTGATCAGTGCAAGAACGACGTCTTTATGCCGATGGTGGGGTTCTGTAACCCCTCGGGTAATACGGGAGAGTATAATCTTGGGTCGGTGAATATTGATAGGGTGCCGGATGTGTTGCAGACGGGGAGGCAGGTTGATTCGGGTTATCCGAGTTATGTATTGGCGACGAGGAAGTTGACGGTTGGGGGAGCGGGTGGGTGAGGAGGGCTGGAATGAGTGGAGGTTGGGGGTTAGTGGTCGGAATATTCAGAAGGTAGATATCTCAGTCTTTCGCTACTAGTTTTGGTATGCCGTGACATTTGGGTGTGATTTGGTTGCTGGTTCTCTCGATGGAATGGCATTGTTTTCCAAACATGGTGTTCGCTGTTTGTCGCGTAAATGGCTTTGTTTCTTATCTTACCGTCCAGTGCAAGAAGAGCGCGCCGAGGCCTTCGCGTGAACAGTTTCAGATATTCCGAGCATACACTGCCACATGTGACAGTACTCCTATATCGCATTGCTGTGAAGAAGAGAGCCTCTTTATGATTTGTTCGCTGTCAATAATAATCACTATTAGTAAAGCCAAAAAGCTATACTTTTTTGTGTTCTGACGGCTGTATTGAACGCACAATGCTGTCAAAACCCCTGCTGAGAATTGCTCTATGTGCTATACGCACTTTCACCGCGTCGTTACTACTACCGAATGAGGACGCAGGCGGTTCAATAACCGATTAATCTGGCGGTTTTGATCCTCTGCAGCAGAACGGTCTTTTCAACCTCACTTCCCAACAATTCAACGCATCTACCAGTAACACCTTAGTACAGTGCGATGAGGCCACATACGGCACTGGACTATCGATCGTTGGATGCAAGCAGGGCTTCTATGTCATCAAGTAAGATTCAAAAATTGTCACTTATGGACAACGGAACACGGGCGGTGGTTATAACGTAGGACTTCCCATCTGGTGGGCTATTAGTAAATAACGCCTTGCTGATCATCCTTCCAGTAAGCGCTCGGGTCGATGGTACGTCTAGCCAATAGCACGGAATGAGTAGACGATGCCACATGCATTATTGATCTCGAACTGGATGGGAACAGCGTCTCAGCTAGTGCCAATGGTGTAACGATAGCTCAGGCTGCCTTCGCTGTCATAGAAACTTGCGAGAGCAGAAATGGTAATCGAGGTAGTATCCCTTCCACCGGCGATGGGCTCGTTTAGGGCTGATGCCAAGCGAACGAGCCCATCCTGCGCCGGTGGAAGAGATAGCAAAAAACATTGGTGCGTGATGCGAAGCCGATATTAACTCAGTCATGAACCAGCTGATAGAATCTCGAGGCGGTGGCAACAAGCTCAACGTAGTCGTGAAATCATACAAGCCAGCACTCGCTGACGGGTGCGGGGGCCCTGGTCCGAACGCCAATCTCACCACCCTTGGGATGTTATGCTGATATTTACGACCAGAAGGCGTGCTTAACAGATCCTGCTTTTATCTCCAGCAAAATATGCAAGCCAATTGAGTATCGCACCACAAGGTTCATGCGTTGCAAGCTATCGTAGCTGAATTATACCAACGGCTTATGCGCCACTTTTTACCTGCAGATATCTGCAGATTTGAAGGAAATGTCAAAGACGAAAGGACAAAGGCTGCGTACAAGTTTTATTATGCAGGCCTCATTCAGTCGTAAATGGAAAGCTTTTGGCTGTCTCTATGGGGTATCTGGAGCTTTTAGCTGTCAATGATCTTCTTCATCTCATCAATGCTCTTGGGAGTTGTGGTCAAGTTCTCATAACCGTCCTTCGTGATCAGAATGTCATCTGCAGAGCACAAATTAGCAACAAAATCCCTAATCCACAGAATACACATACCTTCAATCCTCACGCCACCAACATGCCAATACTTCTCTAGCTCCTTCTCATCAATGAATCCCTTCTGTTTCTCATCCTTTAGATAAGGGTCGATAATGAACCTGCAGAAGTATACTCCCGGCTCCACCGTAACGACACTACCCTCAGGCAGCTTCCCCCTAACCCTCAAGTACTGAAACATCTTATCCCGATCCTCATAATCCGGCTTCCCACCAGTATCATGCGTATCCATCCCCAAATAATGCCCCAACCCATGCGGAAAGAATGCCACACTCGTCCTCGCCTCAAAAATGTCCTTCTTTTCCCCCTTCAATAATCCCAGCTCCAACAACCCTTCAATCGCAACCTCATGCGCCTTAGTATGCACATCCTCCCACTGCACCCCCGCCTTCAGCATCGCTAGGCACTGCTCTTGCATCCGGTATGCGATTTTGTAGATAGCATCGCTCTCCTCATCAAACCTCCCACCCAACGGCATCGTCCTCGTAACATCTGCACAATAACATTCCCACTCTGCTGCCGCATCAACCAACAAATTGGACCTCCCACTCAGCAGCTGATTGTTAGCCTGATAATGCAACGTAGCCGCATTCTCCCCGCTCCCGAAAATACCATGATAAGCCTGCTCTTTACACCCCAGCGCTATGCACCTTTCCAAAAACACGGCCTCAAGCTCCTGCTCGTTCTTTGCATTCGTCAAACTCTTCATCACCGCTATGTGAGCGGCAGTAGTAACCTCATTCGCTCTCCGTATACTCGCCACTTCATACGCATCCTTCGTGACCCGACACTCATCTATCACATCATGTAGTGAACTCAAATCCCACGGTAAAAACACACTCTGCGCAAACTGGTCCTCCGGCAAATGCCTCTTGTCCGCATATGTCAGCGGCTGCTCCGCCTGTCGGCGTTCCTCGAAGCTTAATTGCTGGGGCACTTTTTGGCCGAGGTAGTCGTGTAGTTCGGTGCTGGGAAGGCAGGAGTCGATGTCGTATTTCGCGAGGCCGTCTTTGGGGAGGAGGGGGAGGCCGGACCAGATCACGGAGGAGGGGTCAAGAGGGGGGATGAAGAGGGTTAGGTGCGAGGTGGGGATGTGGTAGATGAGGTGGCAGTCGGGGAGGGCGCAGCCAGTGAGGTAGAAGAAGTGGCGCCGTTGTCTGGAAGGGTTTATCAGGGATGTGCTCTTGGGTGGGGGGTATTGACAAACCTAAATGGTTGGGGCTCGTCGTTGTCTTCGATCATGCGAGTGGTTTGCCCTTGAAGGTAGATTCGCGAGGGCCCATTGTGCTTGGTCTTTGCCGCCAGATATGCAGCGACTCTTGCACAGTGGGCTTTGGCAGGGTACTTGCCCTTGAGACTTGAATCGGTGTCTATCATGACTGTCTTGTTGGTTGAGAAGAGTCGCGTCTGGAGGGGAGATTTGAAGCAGCTTGGTGGGGCAAAGCGAGCTGTGCCGATAAACAGGCGGATCCTTCTGCAGCGAGGTGACATTTCACTCCTTAGTTGCAGTGAACCAGAGGGTGAATACATGTATAATGTTGTTAATTTTATTACATGGCAGCCATCCTATCATTGTCTATTATGCTTGGGCAGATGCCCATGGACGCCCTCTGATGCCAGGAAAACTCCTCTGTTTTACATCATAGATCTAGGACGCTATTCCTCAAACGCTGAAATACAGCACTAGCGATTATAGACAATATGATTTGATCTCTTCAATCCCTCCAACGAGCCAGGTACTTCTGCATGTCTCCCTGGGGTCCTGGGGCAGGTGCAGCCTGTACGTTTTGTTAGCCAACATAAATGGACCCTTATATAGCATCGGGTAATGGAACAGTGGATTAAGTACCGTATTCTCTTGGCCTGGTATACTATATGTTGCGCTCAGGGTTTGTGTGGTGACCTGACTCGGCGTTGGAAGGATAGTCGTAGCCATTCGCACCGAGCTCGTTGGATACTGTGGAGTGGGGTTCATCGCGGTAATCTTCGTGCCAGGCTTGCCTTGCATCGGAGCATACTTGGTGAGGCCAGTCTGCGCGGTGTACGTCACAGCATATGGTCCCCCAGCTCCACCAGCAGTTGGTACAGCGGCAGCATTGTCAATGTTGTTCTCCGTTGGGGGACCGCCCGTTCCTGTAACTCCTGCTATTCCCGACACCACGTTTGGAGGGAAAGTTCCCGTCATTCCACTCAGTGTAAACCGATCCGAGTAGTTGATGACGGTACCACCAGCCGCAGCTGATATCATCTTTAGGAAACTGTATGATAATGATATGAGCATTCTGATACAGCGGTAGCACAAGAGTCCCTACTATGCGTTCTTCGTTGGCCCTCCTATGTTCACTGAGACCGTCCCTGAAGCTGCATTACCCGTGCTGAACTGTCCATTCGCGGCGATTGGGGCCAATTGAATCTAAAGCAGCGGCTAGATCAGTATTCTCCTTTTCTTGAGTCCCGAATCTATGTCAAGCTGGGTTGAATACGCACAAAGCTGGTTACTTCGTTTCCTCCAGCGCAGAGAAACAATTGGTAAGTCTTGAGGGAGCTTATTGGAGGAGAAGTTCCAGACTCCTTCCATGCAACTTTCAGGACTTGTCCACCGGCTGCTGTCGCGCCTGCAGCAGGAGTTGTAAATTGGACATCAGCGAAGGCGTAGGGAGCGACGGCGGCCAAAAGAATCAAGAGTCGAATGAGCATGTTGGGAGCAGGCGAGAAAACGAGCGTGATGCGATCTCAAACAGGTGATTGATCTGGTGAGTCGATAGAGACAGAAGTAACTGGATTCGTATGCGGTCGTCGACGCTCAAATTCGTTTGATGCTGAGGTTGAAGGTAACGATTAGCGTCCACCTTAGCGCGTTTCCCGATATAGCCGCCAATCAGCATGCAACCTATTAACGCGACAACAGCATGAAAATTTACAAATACGACTGACTAAAAAGATACCACCTCAGCACTGCTCACCACCCTTTCAACCCCTAAACACACACACTATGGCATCCCCCGCGCCCTCGAACATCGCCCTCGACACAGACGCCGCAAAAGACGGCAAACCAGCCCAAGAAAACATCACCTTCAAATTCTGCCGCGAATGCAGCAACATGCTCTACCCCAAAGAAGACCGCATGACCAACAAACTCATGTTCGCGTGTCGCACGTGTCAGTTTAGTGAAGAAGCATCCTCAAGTTGTGTGTTTAGGAATACCATTCATAGTACCGCGGGCGAGACATCTGGGGTGACGGATGATGTCGCGACTGATCCTACGGTGAGAAATGGTGATTTTGCTGTTGCCCCTTCGAATGCGAATGAATCAAAGGAGAAAGATGATGCTGAGGAGATTTGTTGTACGCTTTGTGGGAGGGAGATTGAGTGGCATTGTATGCTTTGTGGGGAGGAGTTGGAGATAACACAGCTGGAGGTTGGGCCTGCTGGAGCCGCCTGCGCGAGCGACGATGAGACAGAGGCGGGAGGAGTGAAGAACGTGCAGGGTTTGACCTTAGAAGAGATGAGCAGAATGGAGGAAGAGGGCGAAGATATGGATTGGGAATAAGACACAACTGGCGATACTCTCCGACACGAAGACGAAGAGGGCGGAGAGTGGGAGGCGGCGGTGTCTTCGCATCCTGCACACCCAGCACATGCGTCTTCTTGACACATAGGCTGACGTTGGATTCTAACATCTAGCTCCCACGATCGAACAAGCAGTGTCCGAATTGCAAGGAGATGGAAGCGGTGTTCTTCCAATCGCAACAGCGGTCTGCGGAGACAGGCATGGTGAGCATCCGTTTCCCTAGGTTTTTTTTGTCTGCGCTGTGCGTGCGCTGAGGGGAGCGATGCTAAGGGTCGTGAATGCAGAAACTTTTTTACGTGTGCTGTACTTGCGGAAATATCTTTCAATAATGATGAGATGAGGTTGTTCTGCATCTTGCGAGGCGTTCGGAATCATGCCAGAGGGTCCTGGCTAGGACTTTGGCGTTGGAAATTAGATTTGATACTATGTCATAGCGATGGCGTTGGATCACCCATAGAAGCCTGCTTCTGATTAATTAGGATTCGACACAAGAATCAAGACATCTACTGTTGCTACCGCCTTACCACTACTTTTCCACACTGCTATTCTACAATCAGAAGAGTGGAATCGCTTTCATTATCCTTAGGATCTATGTTTATGTCTAAATATGCCTCCCCCAGCGCCGACGCTATGCAGATGTCTATTTCGTAACCATGACGCTCGCTAAATGCAAGGACACAAGGCCTCCGCTTCTATCATCGGTCCATCAATCCTGTATGCTGCCAATCATCCTCCTCCTAACACCACTATTCACCAACCCACCGACCCCAAAAGCCGGCAGCACTCGTCCCATCCTCGCAAGGCTACTGCCAAGCCAGTCCCTACTGACCCTCCCCACCCTCGCCCTCCATCCCACGCCGTTCCCCATAGGCCGGTTATAGAGATCCAATCCCCAGAGATGAAGCGGTGTACTCAATAGCTGTATCCCCGCAGGCGCAAGGAATTGCGCAACGCTGGCTCTGCTGACTTGCTTCTCGACCTCCTCCGATATCGGAAGGATGGGTGCGATCAGGGGTGGTAAATTGAAAGACGCAAATATCGTCAAGCTATCCCGTATAGCAAACAGTGCATAGCTAGCAGCAGGCATGGCCCTCTTCACGGTCCCAGCGACTCCAGGCGGTGGTCCAAACATCCTCGCAAACTGGGAATCCTTGTAGAGACAGAGCGACATGTTTACGCTCGTAGTAGCGAAGAACTTTGCGGGGCCGGATAATACAGTCTCAGGGGGCTTATCCTTGATAGTGCTGCTGAGTGTGTCGATTGTATTTGCGGTTGCGTAGGTGCCGAAGTAGAGGGCGGAGATTAGGAGAGCGGGTTTTGAGAGCAGGAAATGGTGGGGGCGGGTAAGGAGGGAGAGGGTGGAGGCGACGAGAGAGGCGCGGAGGGTGGAGCGGTTGGAGGCATTTTCTATTATCGCGCTGGGATGAGGGTTAGTATATTGCATATGTGAGCTAGATAAGGCTGCCAGAGAAGGCTTACCGGTCAATTATAGTTATTAAAGGAGAGACAAGACCGGAAGCACAAGCTGCGGCGGTGACGTCGGATATGACTCGCCATGGCAGGTTCTCTGTACTCCAATTCGCGGTCTTGAGAGAAAGGGATGTGGTAGGTTTTGAGGCCGGTCGAGGAAGGATGACGTTCCGTGGAGGTTCGAACTGGGGGTGGTCTTTGATTGATCCTTGGAGACCATTGCCTTCGAGGTTACGCGTCATAACCTGCAAGAGACCTGTACGACCGTGCTACGTTCCATTCTAATTGTTGAGGTGGGAGATGCTAAAGATGATGATGGTGCGAAGCATAGAAATTGCTCCGTAAGTAAGGCACGAAATCTTGGCATCGAAGTCAAGGGTGAGCTAACTGCATCTGGGCATAAGGCACGCGAGCATTCTCTACAGGTTTTCTAGATGAAACTTGCTACAACTTGTCTTTCATATGATAGGAGTAGGAGCATTAACGATTCAATTGGCTTTTGGGGCTAGAAGATGTTGTTCTTTAGGGTATCGAGCTTCGTAGGCGGCCCCTGTTCAGCAGCATGGAAACCTTCCGGTGTGAGATTGACCGCTCCAGCTAAGACGAGCTAGAAAATGTCAGTATTGACCTCTGGAAGCATATATATAGATCACTTACAGCTCTGCTCAGATCGTCTATCAGGTCATCTGCGTCCTCAATCCCCACGCATAGCCGGATGATATCCTCTGGCAGCGCCCTCTCCTGCCTCGTCTTTGCATCAATACTCGCGTGACTCATACGGCATGGCATGCTTATCAAGCTGTTGACACATCCAAAACTGACGCTGATCGCCCATAATTTTGCCGCTTCCACTATTCGCTCACTGACTTCTACGCTTCCTGTCTCGAATGAAAGCACAGCGCCAGCACCACGCGCCATCGAGTTATGTAGATCGTATTGAGTGTGCGATTTCAGTCCTGGGTACCGTACTTTGAAGCCGTGAGATTCTAAGAATTCTGCTATCCGCTGGGCGTTCGACTGCTGTTGGTCCATGCGGACTTTCAGAGTCTTGATTCCTCGCATAAGGAGCCATGAGTCAAACGGCGCAAGACCGCATCCTGAGGCATTGATTGTAAAAAAGAGTTTCTCGCCGAGAGCGTTGTTGTTCACAGCTAGCACGCCTGCCATGAGGTCGTGGTGGCCGGAGAGATACTTTGTTCCGCTCTCATAAACGATATCCGCTCCTAGTTCCAAGGGGTTTTGTAAGAGAGGCGACAGCATAGTGTTGTCAACAGCCACTAGTGCCTTGGGATTGGCTTGATGTGCAAGTTTGGCTACCGCAGGGATATCTACAATCTTGATCAGAGGATTTGTCGGAGTCTCCAGAAGTACCATAGCGGTCTTGGGTCCTAAGGCACGCTTCACTGTCTCTGGCTTTGTAGTATCGACGTGGTGGACAACGATCTCGCTGTTCGTAGCCAAGTACTTCAGCAACCTGTTCGTTCCTCCGTATAAGTCGTCACCAGTCACTACCTCATCCTCTGGCCGTAACAGTCTTGTAATGACGTCCAAAGCACCCATTCCTGAGGAAACGACAAGAGCTCGCTCGGCGCACATGATCTTTGCAAGATGCCGCTCGAGGTGTGTTCGTGTAGGGTTTCCAGATCGTGTGTAGTCATATTCGCCCCCACCTCCGCCAGATGTTTGCTTGAAGGTGGCAGACTATGCGAGAGGAATTAGTACGTCCGAATTAGAACACGAATGCTGGGGATCCAGATCACAACAAGAGGCGCTTGAGCAACAGATTCCGAAGCTGTAGATGTGAAGCAGCATACCTGATATATTGGTGTACTGCTGGCGTTATACTGATCTGTGCTCTCCGTGTATACGAGTTCTGTGGCCAAAGCATATCTTTTGCCGTTGCGGGGGCTTGAGGGGGCGGGGGAAGGTGGTAGGTCATGACCGTCTAGGTCGATCTTGGAGAAGGCTTTGCCGAGCGACTTTCCTCCAAGTGACGAGCTTGACGCTGCGTCGCTACCGTTTCGGTCAAGCGCCGAGCCTGACATTGTTGTGAAATTTACGCGGCGTTGTGGCTATGGCTTTGCCTTCAGTTTGAATTAAATCTGGGATTTTTCTTGCCAAACTTAGAACGTGTTCGTCAGCACAAGAAGCTTTGCAGGAGCTGAAGTTGGTCGAACGAAAGTTGAGACGGGTACCTTACTAGGCACTTCAAAATAGATCGTAGAAATAAAATTGTCGTTGCTGTAGGTAATATTGCATTTGCTCGGTTCTAGTTCTAGCACGCCATTTCGCGTGCTACAGAGACACCCCCTAGATCGCTAGATAGACACCCCCCCATTTCCGGTTAGTCGCCGGGGTCGCCGTAAGCATACCGACGTGAGTTGTTCGGGCGACGTTGAGGTATAGCGGTAAAGCTACTACCTTATCCTTAATACTATTAGCGATAACGATATTATAGATATTTAGATTTTTAATAAATAGATCTTTGAATATAATATATATAGTAGTTTTATTATTATACGCCCGCGTTACCTAAATAATTCTACGATATTTTATTATAGCGACCGTAGTTATTAATTAAATATTAAAGAGGAGAATCTACTATTATTAAATAATAAACTATAAATAAACTAAGTTATTAATAATTTATAAATATAAATTAGTTTATTAATAATAAGTTTTTTTTAGAGTTTATAGAGTTATAAACTAGTATATAACTAGTACTAAAAGCGCGCTAGTCCCGATTAAATATAAAATTTAGTATTTCGTAATAATAATATATAATTTATATAGGTAGGGTATCTCTATAGTATTAAGAAAACTCGAAATATTAAATTTTATATTTAATTTAAATTAGCCTCTTAGTATTAACTATATATAATTTATATATAAAAATAATAAAAAATTATACATAATAAGAGTAGTAATAAACTATATATAAAAGTATTAATAAACTATATATATACGTATATATAGAGGTAGTAATAGGTTATATATGAGAATAATAATAAAAATAATAATAAACTATATATTCGCGGAGAACGGGCGTATATATAGAAGTAATAATAAACTATATATAGAGGTAGTAAAGGGCTATATATAAAAATAGAAAGAGAGATATATATATATATATAACTTATTACTAGCCTTAAATATAAAAGTTTTTATCCTCGAGCGAAAGTCTTATAACTAGATTTTAGACTATATTTAAATATCTATTTATCTCTATATATTAATATTATTTTATAGTAATGATAAATAAAGACGCGAGAGTAAATAATCTAGTTAAGTTTAATTAAAAATAAATAAAACTAAAGTTAAATATTATAACCGCGCGTTTTTAATCTTCTTTAATATATTTTACTATCGCTAGCTCCCTCTCTCTCTATTAATATTACTACTATTTATATTATTATCGTATTACGAGGTAGACTTTAATAGGAGTATTATTATAAATATTTATTAAAACGACGGGCTAAGCTCTATTGCTAACTCTATCGAGACTAGAGTAATATTAGGATTCTAGTATATTAGAGTCAAATCCTCTATAGAATAATTAATATCTTTTATATTATATATTATTATATTAACCCCTTATTAAATAATAGTAATAATAATATTAATATAGAACTATACCTCTTCTATATTAGTAAGAATGATTATATTAATTATAAATAATAAAATAACCTCTAAAACGACTAATATACTCTCTATTAACTACTATATTTAAAATAATTTACTCCGTATCGATAGCGAGCTTTATTTATTTAGTATTTTTATATCGTACTCTATTATTTTAAATAAGTACTTTTGAACTCTTTATTAAGTTATTAAAGTAATTTATTTAATACTCTTTTTATTTAGAGTATTTATAATAAATACTAAATTAAGTATTTAGAACGTCTCTTTATTTATTTCTCTTTTATTAATATAGTTATTTATTTTAATAAATTATTTATTAGGTAAATATCTAGCCTAGTAAATATATTATTAATTATATTTTTTATACTTTCGTTATAGAAAAAGAATATTAGAATACTAGTTTTTTAATATTATTTTTATATTATATCGGTAAATCTCAAAAACTCCTATTAAAACTCTAGTTACCGACCGCGCGGATAGGGCTAGCAGCGTCCTACTAGTAGCCCTAAGTTACGGATAGGGCTAGTAGCGTCCTATTAGTAGGTTTAATAAACTAGGGGTCCGGGTAGTATCCTATTAATAAATTTAATAACTCGGGGTTATTATTAATAATTTATTAATAAATTTAGTAACTCTTATTTACCGATACTATACTCCTAGTATAGTTAGTATCTATTATTTATAAATAGTATACTACTAGCCCCGATAGTATATCTAATTTATTAATAATATACTCGAAGTATATATAATAAATTAATTATACACTAACCTCTACTAGTATAATATACCTATTATTAAACTTTAAGTTCAATTATTATTTAATATTTAATATTTATTATTAATATTAATTATAGATTATATTATTGTAACTATTTTTTCCTTTATATCCGTTAGAGTTATTATCGTTTATATTTATACCTTAACCTCTACCGCCTCTACTAGTACCTAGTTTAAGGTATTTATATAAGATATATTTAACCTTTATATAATATTAATAAGATTTCTCTTTTTAATTATTTTACTTTTATTATTATTAATAATACCTATTCTAGTTATGACAGTACTATTAATAGTAAAGATAATAACGAAGAAAATATCGACGACGTCGATAATATAATTAGTAGGTTAGATAGCGATAAATAGTTTAATTTTATAAATAAAGAATTTATAGCGGCCTAAATATAGCCCGGTATTCTCGCTAATAATAATATTTAAAACTTTTACGTCTTTATTTTTAGATTATTTTATAAATTATCTAGAATACCCTAGGAGCGGATAATAATCGTAGGAGGTTATAGGATTTTTTATTATAAAGTATTTTCGTATAATTTTTATCCGACTCGAATATCTACTATATCCGATTTAAATAGTTATTATATCCGACTCGGATAATTATCTCGTCCGACTCGAAAAGTTACTTTATCCGACTCGAATAGTAGTAGGATATCCTAGAATTTCTATTTATAAGCGTTATAAATATTTAGTCTATTAACGCTATTAATAAAATAAATAAATATTAAATTAAAAGACTCGTAAAGCGAGTAATATTTTATTTTTATAATATTAAGCCCGTAGATATAGCCTCTATTAAGGATATATCGTTATTATCTACCGCGATATTTATTCGGTAATCCCTTTTTAAACGGGATTTTAGTCGGTCTCTTTTTTTTTATATTAAAATATTATTAATATAAACCCCGTTAATAAATATCTTAAAAGTAAATAATTTGATTATAAAAATTAAGGCCTTTAACCTATAGTATTTAATAATAAATACCGCGCTAGTCTTCGCTTCGATATACTTTATAATAGATTTAGAGTTATTACTATCTATATTATATTTTTATAATTAACGTCCTTTAGATTTAACTCCTATTTTAATAATATTAATAATAATTATTATCTTCGTAATTATAATTTAATAAAAAGGAAATAACGTCGATTTATATTTATAAATTTAAACTTTTATTTAAGCGGTAAATATATAATTAGGCGAAGATACTATTTTACGTAGTTAAATTAAAACTATATTCGCCTTATTTAGAACTAGATTTTTAACTTTTATTAAATTATTAGTTTTACTACTCTTCGCCTTTATAATTTCGTCTAGTATATAACCGAATATATCTACTAATCTCTACGTCATAATAATCGATTATTAAATACTATTTATTATAGCCGGGATACCCGTTAGGTTATTAATATTATCCGAGTTATTTAAAAATCTCTAAGCCCTTAGAGCCTAATTAAAGAAACTATTAATATTATTATATTAATTAAATAGAACGGGCACGACTCTAAAGCTATTATCGAAGAGAAAGAAATAATATTATCGGTAGATATAACTTCGGTAGCTAGAATATCTTCGGGCTTTTATATTTATCGAGTAGAACAAATATAACTCTAAAACTATTATCGGAGAAAAAGAAATAACGGTATTAATAAATATAATTTTAATAGTTAGAATATCTTTAGGTTTATAAATAATACCTTTTTTCTTAAAAGAAAATATAATTTCGTTATTAACTTCCTCTTTACTTAGGGTTTTAGCTTTAACGATATAATAAAATATTTATTTTATAACTTCTTTCTCGTATTTTAAATTTTAAGGCTCGGTAGTAACTTTACCCTCTTTAATCTTAATCTTCTTTATAATATTATTTTAAGCTCGGTAGTAACTTTATCTTCTTTAATTTTAATCTTCTTTATAGTATTATTTTAAACTCGGTAGTAATCTTACCCTCCTCGGTTTTAATTTTCTTTATAGTATTATTTTAGGCTCGGTAGTAATCTTACCCTCCTCGGTTTTAATTTTCTTTATAATATTATTTTAGGCTTAGTTTTAATCTTCTTTATAATATTATCTTTACTCTAGGTATATACCCTTATGATTTTATTCTTTAAAATCGCTTTAATAGGGATCCTAATTTAATATTCGATCGTTTTTTTTATATATAAAACCTTTAAGGCCTTTTAATATTAAACGGATTTAAATAACGGAGTCTAAATATAGATATATCCTAAATTAATTAACGAATTTTCCTTTTTATATTTAGTCTAGGCTTTAATAATTTCTAAAAAAAAATTATATCTACTAAAAGACCTAATTCTCTTTATAATATTAGGATAAATTCGCCCCGGAAGTCTAATATACGTATTTTAAATAATATTATATACCTCGTTAAGATTAAAGCGTCTAGAGGATATAATATAATTATTCGAATAAAAAACGATTCTTAAAAACTTATTTAATATAGGTTATATCGATCTATATAATCTCTTTCTTTTAGATAATATAGGGCTTAGCTTATTATTAGTATTAATATTAAATTCGGATTTAAATTTAAAAATAGTAATATTCTTCTAGTTTAAAAGATTAGGCGTAATTATAAACTTATTAACTAACGTACTATAAGATTAATTAAACGTTAATAAATTTAGTAATTTAAAAATTAATCGCGAGTCGGTTAAAATTTTACGAAATTAAAAAGCCTATTTATTTTATTCTTTTTAAAAAATATTAATTTAAGCGCCCCCCTTAATATACTTTTTAATCTACTATTTAAATCTTATTATTTCTCGTATAATAATTATTAAAAAGTTTTTATCTAACGGCTTTAATAACTCCTTTAATTTAATATTAATATTATCTACTTTTTATTAAATCTTATTAATAATACGTAGGAGGTTAAACGGATATTAATAAATATTTTTAAATAATAATAAACGGGGCTTATTTATCTTTTCCGAATACGGGCGGTTAAGCGCTTAAAGAGCGCCGATTATAATAAAAAGATACTAAAGTATTTATTATAAATACCGAGCGTAGTAGTATAGGGCTCGTTTAAATTAAAAAAGATATCTTCTTCTCTCTTTATTATAACGTAGTTAACTCGGGTATCCGGATTATTTTTAATAAAATAATACCCGAAGTTATAAATTTAGTATTCGCCGTTAAATATTTAAATTTATTACTAGAGAGACTCGCCCTTTTATATTTAATCGGGTTTTATTAAACCGCCGATTATTCTTCCCTCTACTTTAATTTTCTTTATTAAACTAAAGGCGCTCGAATTAATAAAATCGTTAATTAATATAAAAATAAAAAAATTAATATAATCCTTTATTTGAATATATTCTTTTATAAAATTTCGTATAAAATTAATTAAATAGGTTTCCGCTAGAATCTTTAGTTTATTTTTAAAAGTATAAACCGGCCTTTAAGGCCTTTAGTTATTATAAATATAAATTAATTACCTTTATTCTATTTAAATTTAGGGAGTTTAGTTAGACTTAAAACTATAAACTAATTTCTCTTATTCGAAGATATATACGGATAAATATAGCTTAATAACTATTAGAAAGTATAAAATAATAACTAATATAACGTATAATTTATAAAGAAATAAGAAAGTAAAGGTTTTAAAAAAAACGAATCCGAGGAAGTAGATAAACTAAAATAAGTAAAATAAAGATTAATAGGAAAATATTTAGTACTAGAGTATTATATATTTAATAAAATAAGGCTCGTTATTACTACGGAGTAAATAATTTAGCTAGATCTCCGAGGCGCCCTATATTCGTTATTAGATAACGAGGATACTATCGTAATATAAATATAAATAGTAGTATAAATAATCTAATTATATTATAATTAGATATAGCGAGTAGTACTATAACGTAAATAAATAGAAAGAGAAAGATAAAAGGTATATAAATTATTTCTTATTTAAATAATTATATTCCTTTTTAATACTCGTCGCTCGGTTATATAAGGTCCTTTACTAGCTCCCGGCGTTATTATATTCTTCTAGAATTATTTTTATTAAGGGCTCTTAAAAGGTATAATATTCTAATAATAGTTTAATTATATATACTAATACTCTTTTAATATTTAACTTTAGACTCGTATTAATAATCTTAGTCTTCTACTATATTTTTCGTATTAACTAAACAGAGGAGACGTATATTATACGATTTATAATTAAATAAGCCCGTGGACGTTAAACCTATCGAGATATAAAAAATTAAAAAGGAGATTATTAACGCTACTATAAATAATAAAGAGAATACACGATTATTATTAATATTTTAATTTAAGGCTATTTGCCCTAACGGGGGGGTTATGAATATCGAAGAATATCGAAGAATATTTAGTTTAGAGGTAAAGTTCTAGATATTAAGAAATATTTTAAAAATAAAAATTATTATAAAGAGATCGCTATATTAGGGTAAAATAATAATAAATAATTTAAAAATCTAAAAAAATACGAGTATATATAAACTAAGGCCTCCGGTATAACGAATATAAATAAATAGAAATACTAAAAGAAGTAAAGTAAAGATCGATAAAAGGATATTCGGGGTAGAAGTAATATATATTTAATAATATAAAACTTATTATCGCTACGGAGTAAATAGATTACCCGAATTTTAAAGCGCCTCGATTATGATAACTTCCGAGAGGGGCGATCTTTTTAATATAGCCTCTCTTCCTACTTTTAGTCCTATAAATAACGAAGATTAAAAGGACCTACTTATTTTCTATTTATTAGAAGATATTATAGATATATTAATATTAAATATCTAGGAAATTATTAATTTACTAATATTAACCTCTAACGGTATAAATACTATAAATAATTATATCGAAGAATATAGCGTAGACGGTACGTAGTAAGATATTAATAAAAATATAGTAGAATTCGGCGACTTAAAGTCTAACTTTATTATAAATAAATAGTAGCGCCGTATTCGTTATTAAATAACGAAGTTAGGCTTAAAGTATTCGAATTTCTTCGATTCTTTATTCGTTTTATTCGGCGTAGATATATTTCTTAAAGGTAATTTCTAGTTTAGGGTTAACGAAATTATAATAATTATAATTAACTAGAAGTATAAAAGGGGGGTTAGAAACTAGCCTAACTTATTAAATAATATCTACTATAACTTTAATAAAGGTATATAATAATATATAAATTTTAATTATATTATAATTAATCGAGTAAAAAATAATATAATAATATAAAAGAGTAAAGGTAAGAAGATAAAAAATAGATAAATAATTTATTACTCGCGTAATTATCTCTTTTTTTTACTATTTATCCATTTAAAATTTTATTCGGGGGAAGACCTTTTTATGGGAGTATCTTAACGGGAGGAGGAAATATAATAAAGATATTTACCCCTAGTCGTTAAACTATTTAAAAATTAATAGATTTTTATTAAAAAGAGTAATTATCTTTAAGCTATTATCGGATAATATAATTGCGATAACGTCTTCGGATTTAGCTTTTATTTCGGGTTTATATTTACTAGAAAAAATACCTCTAAAGAATATCGAGGCTTTAAATAGTAGTCCTTTATATATATCGAAACTCTTAACTTCTAGGCCGATATAAACGAATATAATTAAATCGTAGTTAGAGTTATAAATAATTATTAATATTATTTCCTACGCTCTAAATAATATATTTACTCTATAATATCCCTTTTACCCTTTAGCTCCTTAGGTTCGGTCGTTATAATAAACTCCTCTCTTTTAATCCTCTATATAATACTATCTTTATTCTATATATTTATATTTATACTCCGTTATTCGCTATTATTCTTATCTCCCTACGTATTATCCTTCCTCGATAACGAGTTAGTTATATTAATCCGTATAGCGATCCCGCTCCTATTTATAATATTCCTAAATATAGGCTCTTTACGCTTTCTCTTCTTTATAAAACTCGTATCCGTAGTCCCTAAAATACCCGGTCTTAGTATATTACTAGTTTAGGAGGTAGTACCCGTATTTATATTATTACCCTAGTTATTTAGGATTTAGTATCTTCGATTATAATAAAGTAATAATATTCTTAATTCGCTTCTTCGACTTTATCCCCGAACCCGATTCGGGCGATTCGTTATCCGAGTCGGATAATAATATAAATAATTTAGTATCTAAATTAAATAATAATATAAGCGATTTAATATTTAAATCGGATAATGATATAATTTAACTCGGATTTCGTCCTTTAGATTACTTTACTAAGCCTTTATCTTTATACGTTTTTTATTACGGCGATTAGTAAAAATCTCTTTTCCCTATAATATTAATATTTATAACTCTTTCGTCGTTTTATATTTAATTTATATATACGCCCTTTATTTATAATTTAGGTATAGATTTCCTCGGCTACCCTCTAACTCTTTATAAAGAATTTAAAGTTATAAATAATATTATATTAATCTTAATCGATAAATAAATTAATATAGAAGAAGTCCCTTCCCTTTATTATCGTAGATACGAGATAAATATTTCGCTCGATATTTAATAGTCCGTAGAACCGCCGATTACCTAACGTTCTAGGGTTAAAAATATATAATAGATATACTCTTTCTATTTCTATTATTTTATAAAACTCTTAAACCTACTTTAAATATCGATAATTAAAAACTTCTATAAAGGTACTTTATAGACGAGTAGGTTATTATTTTTAGTCCCTCTAACCTAAATTCTTTATTTTTATAATAATTTATACTTTACCTATTAACCTTCCTTTTTATATAATAATAGGATTCGTTTCGACCGATTCTTATTCGCGTACCTATATACTATCCCTGCGTTAATTATAATAATATAGTTTTATATTTAGTCTATAAACTATTATATTTTTATAGAGGTAACTCGGATTAAAAAAGTCCTCCCCTAACGTCTTCTAATATATTATATTCTTAAGGATATAGACTAGGTAACTATTAACCTAGCTACAATCTACCTCCCGTTTATTAATTTCGGTATTCGGTATCGTTAGGCCCTATATAGACGCCTTTACTCGATTCACTTTAATAAATATAACTAGACCTTCGAGAAAACCTTTTAGGTTAAATATCTTCGCTAGTATTAATATAATATCGTCTTTAATAATTATATCGGTGGAATAATATTTACTAGAGCGAGGTACGGGGAGGCTAATAATAGGAAAAAATATATTAGATTTAAAATCTCTATCCGAGTAATTATCCGAATCGGGTATAGATTATTATCCCTTCGGATTAAAAGTAGACTACGTAATAACCGAGTAAATATATATCGCGCGACTCTCTAACGGTTCTATAAATAAATTCTTTAAAAACCGTTAATTAAAACCCTTCTACGGATACTATAGCTTCGATAGCGCCCTACTATTAAAAACTAAATTATTTAATATAAAATATAATAATACCGATAGGGACTAGGTCCGGTAAATTTTTTAGGTCTATATAAATAAATCTAGTAATAAACCTAAAATATATTCTATTCTCTACTTCGATATAATATTTATTATAAAAGCGTTATTAGGATATATATTATTTAATTCGAGCCTTAACTATATACCGATACGCTAGCGAAATCTTAATAAAGACTTTATTATTAATAAGATATATATAGCCGGCTAGTAGTAGGAGATATAGAATAAACTATTTAATAACTCGACCGTTATATTAATAATAATAGGATCGAATAAGATTTATTTATCTCGAATATACAGAGACTAGTAGGCCTAGCCGGTTTATATTACTATCGGGAACCTCGAACGGAGTATATAACGAGTAGGGACTCGGCTAAGGATAATATTACTAGGTTTAATACTAATAATCTATAATAAAACGAAAGCCGAAGTATATTACTATATTTTAGGGCTTATAATAAAGGGTAAGTTAATCGTAATTATAATTATTATTTATTTATATTAACGGCGTGATTTTAAAATATTTAAAAAGCACGCTCGGAAGGGGATTCATATTATATATACGGATAAACTAATTCGACGATATTATCCGATCTTAACTTCTATATTTAGCGACTATAAAGAATAAGTTTTAATTACCTTTATTAAAAATAGTAAATATTATCCGGTATATTTAGTATTATTAAATAAATACGAGCGATTATACCCTAAGGTCCTATATCCTCTAAGGATACCGGAGCGATATATAGAATAATTACGCGTTTAGAGGACCTATAATAAGGATATACCTAAATAACTATCGGATATAATAGTATATAACCGCCGTAACTTCGCGGAAGACTATTTCGCGGTTAATATCTTCGAGATCTAGATATTTAATATATTATATATTTTAATAATAAAGGGGCTAATAAACTACTTTTTAAACTAATAAACTTAATACGTTAGAGAGGGTAGAATAAAAGAAGAAATAAAAACTCTACTCGATAATCGATTTCGAGCCGTACCTAAATATATTAATTTAAAGCGTTTCCCAAACTTTAGTAAAATTAGTTAATAAACGGGGGAGGAGAGTAAATAATTTTTATAAATAATTATACCCGTATTTACCCCTCTACTATTAGAAAAGGTACCCGAAATATTATATATAGGACGAGCGATTATTAACTTTATTATATTTATAAAATATCGTTCGTATAACGAAGAAACGTTTAGGTATATAGATATAGTATTAAATAAAATTAATCTATTAAAAAAAGTCTTTAGGAAGTATAGGCCGATTAATAAAAAAACGAGCGAGTTATATTTTAACTTCTCTAAATTCTACGTCTTTATTTACGTAATATCTATAATTAGATAATACGGTCCACCGGACTCTTATAGTATTTAAATAATAAAGAGGATATACCCAATATTATTAAAAAATAATTATAAGCGAACGAATAAATATAATAATTACTAGGAGTAAATTATTTATTTAATTCGAGTTCGATTTTATAATTCTATAATTAATATTTAGGTAATACTTTTATAATTATCTTTTTTTAAAAAAAAATACTTTTATTTTTAATACTCTTTAAAGATATTAAGAGGTTCGTTTTTATTTTTAAAAATTTTAATTTATTCGCTCTATTAACTTCTTTAGTTAATATATATCGAATTAAATCCTCGTATAAAATTATTCTTTTTCGAAGATAAAATATTATAAACTTCGATTAAATTACGGTTCGACTTCTTATCTATAACTATTCTTTATAAATATATAGATATTATACTAGCTATATCTCTAATACACGAAAATATAAATATTCCTTTTTTTTAATTAATTATTAGATTAGATTATTTTAATTAAAGTATCTTTAAAATAATATAATAAATAATTATTTTTATTATATCGAAAGTAATTTCCTTATAATAATATTAAATAATAATTAATAACGAGAATATTTCCTTATTTATTCTTTTTATTAATAGTTTTAACCCGTCGATTAATTAAAGTTTATATTATTCTTTTTTTTAAATTAATAGGTTAGTTATTTAAAATATTATTCGAGATATAAAATTACGAGTTATTTTTAAATCTATTATTATAATAACCTTATATTCGTTAACTTTTATTAGTATTCGTATATATATACCGTACTAAACTAAGTATAAATATTATTCTAAAATTAATATATTAATCTCTTTATATTTTCTCTTAATATAAGGGACTAGTTTTTTCCCGACGAAAATAAAATCTATAATACTCTTTAAATTTAAAATATCTCTTATATCCTTCGATTAAATAATAATATTATTTATTTTAATTATAATATTTTCGTTCTTTATTCTATTTTATTTAATTTTATAATTTTAACTCCTAGTCCTTATTATAGCCTAAGAAGATCTAGTTCTTCTTTTTTTTAATTAAATATTACGGGTAGTTATCTCTTATATAGTTATTCTACTAATTATAATTATATCCTAGTTTCGCGATATACCCTCGCTCTCCTAATTTATTATAATAATATTAATAGTATTCGCTTATATATATTAATTAATATATCTTTTTATATCGTGGGTAATACTCGTTATAGGTATAATTAATTTTAGAGGGTTATTTTTTTTCTTTTTTCTTATCTTTAAGTTTCTTTTCTAATATAATAAACTAAATTCTAAAATTATCGAGGTAATCTACTAACTAAAGTTATTCTTTAGAATTTATTATATTTTATTTTTATTTTTATCCTTCCTCTAAATCCTCCTTTAGAGTTTTATCGTTATTATTATCTAGTTTTCCGAGTTCTCGAATTCTTTAAATAATCTCCTCCTTAATACCCCTTTACTTCTTTAATAAATCGTTAAATCTAATATTATTTTATATTAAATCTTTAAAGGACTCGGTTATATTATCTAGTATCTCCTTCTTAAATATATTTAATTATTATCGATTTATTATATTCTTCGAATAATAGTTCCTAGTAATATGGCCCGGTTTATTACAATTATAATAATTCATTATTTTCTTTCCCTTATATTATTATTTACCCTCTTTTTAGAATCCTTTTATAAATTACTTCTTTATAAAATCGAGTTTTATTAATATATAATTATACGAGTTAAGTTTCTTACGGCGATAATAATTAACCGAATTATATTTGTTATTATAAACTTTTAAATATTCTTATTCGTTAATCCCTTCGTTATAATATTTCTTTATTATATATTTATATAACTTATTATCGATTTTAATTATTTATTCTATAAGTATATCGAGGTCTTTAATATTAATTTTTATTTATATAAATTTATCTTTAATATTATCTTTTAATCCTCGTAGATATATTATTATAAAAGTAGTATCGTCCTAGTCCGTTATTATTATATAGTATGAAATTATACCGAATAATCGAATACCGATTTCCGCTATATTAAATATTAAATAATACGAACTATTATATTACTCTTATTAGAAAGTTTAAATATACGACGAATTTTAATTTAGAAACGAGAGAAATTCTTTATTTATAACTCTTTATCTTAATTATTAATATCGTTTAATTCTTTTATATAATATTTCAAAAATAATTTAATTTATTTCTACGTATCGCCTTTTATATAAATAATAGTAGAGGTTATTTATTTATTAACTAGTATATTTTTCTCGTTAAAGGCGAAGAATAATTAAAGTTAAATAAATTAATCGTTAAGTTTTTTATACTTTTTATAGTATTAATCTAAACGAGAGACTTTAATATAATCTTTATCTTCTATAATATTACGTCTTCTAGTATCGTTTTAAATATTTAAGGCTAAAGTTCTTTATAATTTTAAAATATTTATCTTAAGTATATTTAAAGTATTAAGACTCTCTATTTAATATTTTAATATAACGTGGATAGAACCTAAATTAGTTTTTTAAAAAGAAGTATTAAGAATTAATAAATAATAGGTTTTATATAAATATTAAATTATAACTAAATAAATTTAATAAACTTAATTAATAATTTAATAAATATTTATATTTAGAATTTATAATAAAAGTTTTAAAGGAAATTAAATACGAAGCTTTTATTTATTAAAAAAGTACGTAGTTTATATAGAGGAATAAAACTATTTTATTTATCCTATTTACTTATTTATTCCTTTATTAAGTAATTAAATTGTTAAGCGTTTACTCTATTTATTAATTTATATAATATATCGAGTAGTAAGTAATTTCTTAGTTTATTAAATATATTAAGTATACTAAAGTCCGAAGAGAACCTTGATCGTAATAATACTCTATCCCGACTATAGTAGAAAGACGTAGTTAAGGACTTTTTAGAAAGCGAGCTAGATATACTCTAAGTATATATATATAAGGTCTATATATTAATAGAAATAAATATAGAATTTAAATAAGAATTACTTTAAGGGTATTAGAATAACGACTTTTAAATCAAAATAAATTATATATTTAACTATAATATAGAAATTAGCGAGGACGCCGTAGATCTTTCTTTTTCGAAGTAGAATAACGGTTTAATATAATATACTAATAATTTAGTTATTAATCGCGTATATATATCGGAGCGCCTATATATACCTTCTTTATATATATCTTCTTTATTTAACGTCGTATAATCTAACTTATCCGAGCGAGACGATTTAGAGTTAGAATAAAAACTAGAGTATATTTTTAATAACCGCGTTATTAAAAAAGAGAAGAATTATATTACCGAATACTTTTTATTTTAAAAAGATTAAGGATTTATATAAGACCGTTAAATATACGTTAAAAATATTCTTATAAACGAATTTATTAAAGAATATAAATAGTAGATTAATTATTAAACTAAATTCTTCTCCTAGAGTCGATAACTCTAAAAGTATAATTATATTTCTCTTTTATATTATCGCCCTTTACTTACTCTTATTAGGAAATAGTTATTATATTAAATCTATTTATCGAGCTTTATTTAGAGTACGGGTACTACGATAATATTAAAAGAGTATTATACCGAGAACCGGTAAAACTATTTTTTAATAATTTTAAATTATTCGCTTAGTCGCACGTAGAGCTATATAGCTCGAATATTTTAATAATATATTATTTATATACTCTCTTATATAGATTTAGGTATATATTCTTTATTATCGTTATTTCTTAATTAAATAATATATTTATAAAGGAAAGAGCTTCGGATAATATATTAATTATATAATTATTCGGCCGAATCGAGACTAGCTCCGCGCTAAAATAGTTTTAATTCTAAAAGTACCGTTAAACGACTTTCCTTAACTAGTTAAATTTACGTTAAGACTTTACTTTTTTAATATATATTTAAAGCCTTAATCCTTTAATATTAATACTCCTATAACGTTATATATATATACTTTAATTTTATTAATATTATGGCTTTTATTATTAATTATTTATATTATCTTTATATTTATTTATCCCCTTATTTTATTATCGCGATTTTAATATTAAATTTTACGACTCTATATTAAATTTTAAAACTCTACGGGCCTATTTATAATTAATCGATAATTTAGAATATATATTATTTACTTATTTACTTTTATTTATAAACGTTATTTACGTTATTATTTACGATACTCTATATAAGTATATTAACAAGGGCGTTAATTTCTTTTTTTTAAAAAAGACGATTTATTATAGGGTAGACTTTAATAAAAATATTATTATAAATATTTATTACAACGGCGGGCTAAGCCCTACTACTAGCTTTATCGAGATTAGAGTAATATTAAAATTCTAGTATATTAAAGCCAAATCCTCTATAAAATAATTAATATCTTTTATATTATATATTATTATATTAACTCTTTATTACGTCGCTATTACCTCTATTAAGCTTGATAATATTATAATTATATATATTATTATAATCTTTACTATCTTTACCGCCCTTAATAAAAGTTATTAAAGAGGAAGATTATATATATAAATAAAATATTTATAACGATCTCCTAGTTAAGTATTAGGTTATAGTACTTAGGGTATTTATAATAATATGAAAGTAAATATAAAGCCTTAATAGGAGAATAATCTTTATATTTAAATAATAAAATTAATTTCTAAAGAGTTAGAGCGAGGGCTTTAAACCTCTTATTTCTAAAAAGAGCTTCGGAGTACCGGAAATTATAATATAATACTATAATATAAATAGTGTAACCACGCCGTATACTTTTTATATAGGATCTATATATTATATTTAATAACTACTATAAAGTTAGTTTTAGTATAATATAATAATTACCTCCCTTTTTAGAGGTTTCGCCCTCGAAACTAGTAAATATTAATTTAATACTTCGATATTTCTAACGAAAGAGTATAATATAGGAGAGTTTAAATTAAATAGAGTATACGTGTAACGCCTATACCTCCTATTTATTTCTATTAATCTCCTATTTTTTTAGTAGTAATATATAAATAAAAAACCTCTAAATCTAGTAGGAAAAAAGAAGGGAAATAAATTATATTTTAAAATTAATAAAATATCGCGTACGCCTCGCGTATTAGCGTAATTATATAATTATAAATTATACTAGGTATTCGATAAAAACCTTAAAACCTAAAGAGAAAAGTAAAGGAAAGAATATTATAATTATTATTAAAAATTATAAATCTTTACTACTAGTAGAGCTTTAGCGATATCGGTAGTAAAATTAATTATTCTACCCTATTATTTAGGAAGAACTCTAGTTATAAGAGTAAATATATACGGGTAATAATTTTAACGTAGGTATAAAGCCTTCGCCGACTTCTTAACTTTTCTTTTTTTATGTTATCCTATTATCTTCTATATATATAAACTCCTATATATTACTATCGATAATTATATTATATTTAGACTTTTATTAATTTATAATAGCCTCGGCCGTATTTCTAATCTTTTTCTTCGAGGTTATAAATATTATATATATATTCCGTAGGTAAGACTAGAGTTAATATATTATAATTTAAATAAATCTTTTTTTTCTTCTTTTAAATTCTTTCTTTAATTTTATAATTATTAAAATAAATAAATAATTTATTCTATCTTTAAATAAGGTACTTATTTATATTTTAAAAGAATTAATATTATCGTAATATTTATTTTATTTTTAAATTATTAATTCTAAACTTTATTTTATTAATAATATATATATAGCTAGATTACTTTAATCCTTAATATATTAATTTAATCTCTATAGTATACGATATTAACGAGAATATTTAGATATTTAATATATCCTCGACTTTTACTCCTCGTAAAATAACCGCCCGTTCTATTTTTACCCCGCCTTTATCCGTATTTTTATACCTCCGTTATTTTAAGCGGGTAGGCCTAGATAATTATATTTTATATAATAAAATATTATATATAAAATATACCTATTACGTAAAGAATAAATATTTATATAATTTTATATATCGTTTATATTCTAAAACTAAATTATATTAACGTATCTAGATTCCTTCTAAATTTTATACTTTTATAAAAAAAATCTTAACCGTTTAGAATATTAAGGCCTTAATAAACGTCTTCGCGAGTATATCGCTAGATATATAAAAGATATTATAACCTTTCTTTAAAAAATTAAACCTAGAAGTAATAATATTAAAAAGGGGAAAAATATATTATAATTAATATCTCGGTTTATTATAAATATCGAGGGTATAAATAATATCTTTTATACTCTAATAAATTAATATAATTTAGATATAATTCGTATATTAATAATTTTTTAGAGAGAGATTATTACCCGGGATATAAGTATACCCTAAAGTAAAATTATATAATATTAATTTAACGATCTACTCGAATCGACGAACGAAGATAAAGTCGATAATAAAAACGAAGACGAAACTCGTACGCGTTATATATAAAATATTTCCGAATATAACTCTCCTCTCGGCTTTAATCCCGCTACCGATTAATTTAATATATTTATTCTTTATAATCGCTTTATTATTAATCCTACCCTTCTTTTTAATAATATATAACGAGTTATAATATTTAGACGTAAAGCTTTTTTAATTAAAAATATCGTTATTTATTCCGATCTTTTTAAACCTCGCCTTTAATACGACGGTATAAAGAGTATAAATCGCTATATATTAAATAAATTAATATCTTCTTATAAGGTTTTTAAGGAAGAAGTTAAAAATAATATTAATATTAATATTAATATTTTTATTTCTATTTTTAGCTCTCGTTTTTTAACTCGATTTCCTAGTCGCGTTTTTATTTATAAATAACCGAGTTTTAAAATTAAGAAAACTAGCCACTTTAAATATAAACTTATTTATAAATACTACGTTAACCGTAAAGATATATCTTACTCGAAGTCTATTAATCAAAAGTAGCTAGTAGTAATTAATAATTAATAATATTTCCTCTTCTCATTTTTTGTTTTTTATATCTTTTCTATTTATATACTCTCCTCGAATACTTCTCGTAATTCTAGTATATTATCTAAATTATTTATATTAACCTATTTATTAAAGGACTCTAATTATCCTAATTATTTTATAAGGTAAAATACCTCGCTTTTTATCTTCTTCTTCTTTAATATCTTTTCTATTTTTTATTCGTTCGTATTATTTATTAATTCCAGTAGAGGTATATTAAGAATCGAAATATTACTCTACCGTTAATAATACGGCTCTAGAAGCGATATATAAAAAACATTATAAATTCGGTAGCTAGTCGGTAATACTAGGCGGTATATTTATATTTCGACGGTATTTAAAATTTTAATTAGTCTAATTATTTTATAAGAGAGTTTCTTATTTAGTTATTTTTATATTAAATTTTTTAATTAATAATAATATAAAGTTATTTATATTAAATAATTTCGGTTTATAACTTTTATTATAATTACGTTTCTACGCCTCGACCGCGATAATCTAAACTTTTATTAAATACTCTCTTAAAGTATTTAATTTTTTAATTCTTTTTTATATTAATAATATTTCTCCCTCGTATATCTCGCCCTCGAGACGCGGTTTAAAAGATAAATTATAATTATATATAACTATAAATAGTATTTATTTTATTATCGTATACTATATACTATAGTATACCTATTTTATTATAGGTAAAAGTATTATTTAATTATTTTATTTACTTAAATAAAAGATTCTTAAATAATATTCTAAAGTTTAGTTCTAGCGTTTTATTTAATTATCCGTCTATAAATAAAATACGATATTTAGGCGCTTTTTAATCTTTATTAAATAATATACCTTTAATTAAAATATACTCGTAAAAATAGACTCTTTATTAGAAATAATCTTATTAGGAACTCTAAACTTTAAGATAATCCTTTCGAATATTAATTCTATTAATCCCGTAGAGTCGATTATTTTAATAATTAAAATATATCGTAGTTAGTAACGAGATCCAGGTATATGTCCTACTAGTTACGAATTTTTAATTACTATTTATAGTAGTCTAAAGAGCTAAGAGATCTTATATCGCGATATATTAAATCTATCTCGTAGCGGTATTTATATTCTTAACGCGACCGTAGTATCGATAAAGAGAAATCTTTTTTTTTTCCTCCTCCTCCTCCTCCCTCCCTCTCCTTTAACGAATTAAAGCGATAAAGAACGAACCCTCTATAATATAATTAATTAAAAAAATAACCCGTAGTCGCGGCCCGATATATTAGAAAAAGGGAAGTATAAAAAGAACGCGTTTATTATACCTAGGTATAAAAAAGAGTATAGAATAAATATATATATATATATACCGAAATCTTAGGCTTAAATAAAGGCTCCCGTCTAACTATTTATTAAATATTAATAATATTCGAATTATAAACAGCTTCCTCTATTTTAAAAATTATAAAATAATCGTTATATAGAGTTTTATAGGACTAAATATTTTCCTTTACAATTAACGAGTAAGTAAAGTATAGGTACGTAAAGCGAAACTCGCGTAAATAAAAGAATCTTTATTTATACTCCTAGATATTAGTACCTATATAAGAGTCGTAATCTTAATAACCGGGTAACTATATTAAAATACCGGCGGGACGTGAAATCAGTTATAACGAAAAAATAACTACGTATATATAGTTAAAAATAAAGGCGAAAGAGTATAGAATAATAATAAAGAGGGATAATAAGGCTAGTATACCGGTATAATAAAATATATAATATTTAGCTACGGTTATATTTATATATATTATAAAGACTTAGGCCCGTAACGGAGATAAATAATAAATTTTAAAAGAACGGGCAAATATAAAGGATAAAATAATAAGATTATTTAGGGTTAATATAATTTTTTTTTTTAAAGATTTACGCGAAGAAGAAACCTAGAAAAAGAACTAATAATATATAAAAAAACTTATTAATTAATGGGCTAAAATATCTAGAACCGAGATTAAAAATAAACTAAAGTTTTTATCCTTTTAAAAGATTTCTTTAACGGCTATTTAGTAATACTATCGGATATTATATATATTCTATAGAACTCTCTTATAAGCGAAGTAGTTTTACTTAAATAAATATATAAATTAATTAATTAATTAATCAAAATATATCGTAATATCTTTATATATTTATTTATAACTATAAAGACCGTATTATAAACGCGTCCGTATCGTTTATTTAGAGGTAAATTAGTAATAAAATTTATTATAATTTCCTTCTACGACACCGTAGGATATAATAAAAAATTAATCTTATTATAAAAGCGGTATTAATATACCTTAACCCACTAATATATATTATATATATCGATATATTTTTATATATCGGCTTTTAAAGTACTCTAGAAATATTTTTTAATAAATAACTCCGTTATTTTCTTAATACTAAAGTATCTTATTAAAATATTATTATAATATTATTCTAGTAACTCTTCGCGGACTAATCCTTTTTTAATTATATAGATCTTATTATTATATTTAAGAATTAATATAAAATATAAAGTTTATACTCTAGCGGAATACTAATAATCCGCTTATATAATCTCGGCGATTTTTATTTACGAGTTGAAATTATCTTTTTATAAAATACGAATTATCTTAATTATTAATAAACTTTTAATATTATAAACTATTTCGTAAAATATTATTAACTTAATAATAATATATAGAATAAGTAATTTATAATTTATAGTTCTAGCGATAGGATTAAATAATTCCTCTATTATATTATAATCGATTTAAATAAACATTTTATTTAAACTCTTTAGAATTTCTTATTTAAATATTAACCCTTTAGGCCTAAATAAATATACTATCGAAGAATATATCTTTTTTATAATAAACTTTAAAGACCTTAGTAACGTAAATTTTATATATATTAAATTTTATATAATATTTACGAATATATTATTTAACGCCGGCGAAATATTATTTATATTTAGATCTTTTATATCTATAAATATATCTAATATTATAGCGAAAATAAGGCCTTAATTAATACCTTTTAAATTTAATAATTTTTATTATAATATAAGTAATATATTATCTAAAAAATTATCCTAATTTTTATAATTAAAATAACGCGAAGGGTTATTAATTAAATTACTTTTCTTAAAATAATACGAAATTAAGAAATTAAAAGATAAGAGTTTTATTACCTAGCGCGCCTAACGATTATTTAATTATTCAATATTTATAAAACTCTTTAAATTATTATAATTAATTAAAATTTTTATTTTATATAAACTATCTTTAAGATAATATCGTTATTATTTAAATATTATAATAATTACGAGGAGCTCTTTATTATAAATCTCGTATCGAATTTCTAAACTTTATATTTTACGGGACTAGAAAGTAACGGGATATTATTCGTTATTATTTTATAACTATATTAAAATCGTAATTATAATAAAATTAGTTATATTTATTTTAATCCGAATTTTTAATTCTAAATTAAAATATATAAGAATAGGTATATACGAGAATAAATCGCGAAGTAGGTAAAACGTTTATTCTACCTCTTTAGGTTATTTAAATAAATTAAATTTTTTATTATCTTAATTACTTTTTAATAAACCCGTTAATAGACTTATTATCTACGAATAATAATAAATAAATCGACGATAAAAATTAATAAAGCCTAAAAATACTTATATATTATAAAAGAACTTTGGTTTTAATTAAGACTAAATTATATTAATTTTATATTTATCTATTAATATACCTTCGGTATTTACGATAAATTCTAGAAATTTAATTAATCGAGTAAAAAACTTATATTTCTTAAGATTTATAAATAAGGAATATTTTCGTAGGTATTCGAGTATTTATTATATATAGTTAATATACTCCTCTTTTAAATTTAAATAAATTAGGATATTTATTAAGCCCGTTAACGATTTATTAATATAAGTTTAAAAAGTAATAAATATATTTATTAAACTAAATAATATTACTATATATTCGAAAAGATTATATTATATACGAAATATTATCTTTTATTTATCGCCTTCCTTAATTCTTATTCGATAATAAATATCTTTTAAATTAAATTTCGTAAATTATATAACGTTATTTAAGCGGTCTAGCGTCTTATTAATTAAAGATAACGGGTAGTAATTCTTAATAATAGTTTTATTAAAACCTCGGTAGTCGACGTAAAATCGTAGTTTATTATTCTTTTTTAAAATAAAAAGGATAAGAGCCCCGGCGGGGTTAACGAAATATTTAATTTAACCCTTTATTAAAGCCTCGTTTAGATATCTCCTTAACTCTATTAATTTTAGATTCGATAAATTATAGAGGGGCCCGTATAACGAGTTACTCTTTATATTAATTATATAATCGTCTCTTTTATATAACGATAATCGACCCGCTTCTTTGTTTAAAAAGATATTATTAAAATCTATAAATTCATTAGGAAGCGTAGGCGGTACGATAATAAAATTATTAAAAAATATTATATTAATAATAATATTACTTTTCCTAGTCTTATTCTTATTAATAAAATCTTAATTAAAGGGATTAGTTTTAATATAAATTAATATATAGACGTCGAAGAATACTAGGATATTAAGATTATCGACTAGAGAGTGAAAAACTAGGCCCGCTAGCGATAACTAGATAAATAGGAGAGTTATAAAACGACGATCTCTATATAAACTACTAACCCGGCTTAAAAGGGAGATTTATTCGAGGACTAGTTCAATTATTATAATTAATTAAAGAAGATTAAAAACTCTATAACGATATAATTAAAATATAGTAAAATCGGACTAAATAAATTTCTATATCGAATAAAGGTACCTATAGTCCGTAGTATTAACTACTAGTATAGATAAAGGAAATAGAGTATAAAGTATATATTATTATTTTACCCGGAACTAGCTAGGGATAAAACGGAGCTAATAGAATAAATAAATATATACGATTTTAGGAAGATATTAATACAGGCCTAAAATATATATATAACCGCGCGGTAAATAATAAAAACGTAATAACTCGGTTAATTCTCTTTTATTAAAGAATAGTTAGTATAATTTAAACTATCGCTAGGACCTAACGATATACCTAGACCTATAAAGAAGAGGAAGAAAAAGAAGAAACCGCCGGTCGGAGGGCCGTAGATATCGATTATTTAATAAATTTATAATAAAGCGGCCTATAAGTTTATAAAATAAATAAATAAAATCTAAAGCTAAAGTAGAAGAGAAACGGAGGGAAAGATAAATAATATTTTAAAATAATTATAATTATCGGCTACTAACTAGTAAAAAGAGGAAATAAATTATCGATAAATTAAAGTTTTTAACCGACGAGGTTTCTTTAATAGTTAGTAGACGCCGCTAGTAGCCCTATTAGGAGAGTATTCGCGGAACTCCCTTATTAATAAAGTAGTTTTACTAGAGTAGGTATATAAATTAATTAATATATAAATAATTAACTACGTTTTTAATAATTTCGTAAAATCCTTAAATAATTCTAATATATATATATTCGGCGCGATACCGAATCGTTAAATATATATATTATAGTCGGTTTAAATCTTTTCCTTTTTTATAACTAGTATATTTATAATAATAGACGAGTCTTTTTTACGTTTCGGATTAGCGTGGGGATCCCTAGAGGGAATACTAATATAGAGTAGAGTAAGGTAGGGCGTGGGGTAGAGATCGCGGTTCGATCTCTATTTTAAACTAGGGTAGAGTAGGGTAGAGATCCCTTAAAGATCTCTACTACGCTAAGGCGGATTTCTAATAATTATTCTAATAACGCTACTACCCCTATAGATATATATACTCATAGCTACTACTGCCTCTATAGATATACGTATTTATAACTACTACTACTACTGCTACCTCTATAGATATATATACTCATGGCTACTACTGCCCCTATAGATATATATACTTATGGCTACTACTACTACTGCTACCTCTATAGATATACGCACTCATAGCTACCTTAGCGTAGTGGCGGGGATCCGTCAAGGTCGATAGATATACCGTAGTAAACTAATTACCGGAAATAGCGCTTTACGTAGGCTTTAAAGGAGTATCGCGCTCTACTATATATTTAACTAGAGCTACTATTAGTTAGGACAGGATATTTTAATCCTATTAATAAGAATCCTATATATAGAGTATATTAAGGTAGTATTATTCCGGCTATAACCTTATAAGGAAAGGTATATTTAGTAGTATATTTTATATAATAGAATACTATATATTTAAAGTATCTACGATACTTTAAAGTAATATTATCCCCGCTATAACCTTATAAGGAATAGTCCGCTCTATAATATATACTATATAATAGAATAATAGCTCTAGAGTATATTAATATAATATCGTTATAACTATAACTTTATAAGGAATAGTCTATTTTATAATATATAATATATAGTATAATAGTAGCTAGAAGTGTACGCGATATTATATTAAATATAGTAGTACTTTATAGTTTATATAATCTCTCTTATAATTCTCCCTCTATATTACTTTAATATAAAAGTAATATATTTATTTCTCTAAAATTTAATTGGCTCGCTTATTTTTAATATAAACCTTATATTTAGGGGCCAAAAACGATAAAAGTATCTAGGGTCCTTTAATAGGTTTCGGAGATATCGGTAATAATTATTAATAGAGTTAAATAAACCGTTAATAAAGTATTAATAGAGTATTAATAAACTATACTAGATTCTTATTTAGGATTATAATTAAACGGTACTAAAGAGTATAACTAAGGTATATACTATTCTTAAATTAATAAAACTATATAAGAGTAACTATAAGGTAACTAATAAAGTTATTATTCGAAAATCTATTTATTTTATTACACTTATATATTAGTTTATTAGATTTATATCAAATAATTTATACCCTAGCCTCCTACGAGCCTCGTAAAGAAACCGTTTTATCCGTTTATATATATACCGCTAAGTAATAGGCCGTAGTTTTAAATAAATATTAAAAGAAGAAAGTCAAGCCCGGTATAATTTAGGAGGAAGGGATATAAAATATTAAATAAAGCCCTACCTATTTAGTAGGTAGAGACCGAGCGGATAGAAATAAAAAGGATTTATTTATAGTAAACTAAACCCTCTACTATCTAGGAGGAAGAGACTATACGGATCGATATAATCTACGTTAAATAAATTCTTAAAAATCGTTCTTTATTCGAAAAGTTATATTATATCCTCTAGATACTTTAACCTTAACGAGGTACATAGTATTATATAGGATACTTATATTAAATTTCTAGAGTAAATCGATCCTAAGGCTATAAAGAGAATTATTAATATTAAACTTCTAAAATAAATCGATATTAAGGCTATAAAAAGAATTATTAAATTTAGAATAAAGTTTTAAAGTAAGTTTAGTAACTATTTCTTAATATTAATTAAAGAACTCTACGAGAACCTAGTTTTTTAGTAAATATAAAAAGTTTTTAAATATTATTAATAAACCCTATATTACGATATAAGCCTACGTATCGCTAGAAAACTTTATACTACGATATAAATTTAGTTAGATATTTTAGTAAACCTTATATTACGATATAAATTTAGATATCGTTAATAAACTCTATACTACGAAGAAGTATACTTAATATAGTATAGGATAGTTAAGTAAATTTTACGCTAGGAATAATTCAAACCTAGTATATTTAATAATAAAGTAATGAACCTAGTTTATAAGAAGGCACGTATATTAATCTAAATACATTATCGTAAAGTCCGTATATATATATATATAGAAGAATAAGAGAGTAAAATTAGAAAGTTCACGACTAGATAGGGGGGAGGACGAGAGAGTAAGATTAAAGAATTCACGACTAGATAGGCTCGTATCGAAAAGATCTTAAAGATTATAAAGGGGAGGATAGGCTCGTATCGAAAAGATTTTAAAGATTATAAATAAAAGTATAAAAGGATAAAAGTAGAAAGTTCACTACTAGATAACTAGATAGGAGGGAGGACGAGAAAATAAAAATAAAAAATTTACTACTAGATAGGCTTATATCGAAAAGATTTTAAAGATTATAAATAGAAGAATAAAGGGGTTAAATAACCGCGCTATAAATTACCTTATATAAATTTAATAATATACGAATTTCCGTTTAAAAAATAGGATAAAAGTTACTTTCCTTATAGTCCTTTAAATATAGGTTATAGATACGGAAATAATATATTTATTAGACGGGATAAATATTATTATATATAAAATAGTCCTAGGATAAGAGGTTTACGAGTAAAGTAATAGTACGAATTAAATAATAATATAAGTACGAATTATAATTTACGATTACTATATAATAATTAGTTAAACTATACTAGAAACTTAATTAAAGCGCGAATTACTAGTAAGAATAATTACGTAATTAATAATAACTATATTAACTCGGCTAGGTTACGACGGAATATACTACGCGTAGACGTAACGGTATAGTACGATTTACGATTTGTAATTACTACGTGATAATTAGCTAAACCGTGCTAGAAACTTAATTAAAATACGAATTACTAGTAAGAATAACTACGTAACTAATAGTGACTATATTACTAGATAATAGGAAAAGGTAAATATACTAAAACCCGAGGTATATACTAATTATATATTCCTACTTTTTCTAATTATACCGAGGAGGTATAGTATATTCCTAATCTTTCTAATTATATTATAGGAGGTATAATATATTCCTATTTTTTCTAATTATATCGAGGAGGTATAGTATATTCCTACTCTTTTTAATTATATCGAGGAGGTATAGTATATTCCTACTCTTTTTAATTATACCGAGGAGGTAAAGGGTTTAAGGGAGGAAGTAAAGCGTTAAGGGAGGTATAGGCGTTAAGGGAGGTATAGGCGTTGAGGGAGGTATAGGCGTTGAGGGATAAAATAAACGTTAAGGGAGGTATAAATATTAAGATTTTAAAAGAGGAAGTAAGACTTAAAGGAGAGAGTAAGGTTTAAGGGAGAGAGTAAAGTTTAAGGGAGCTATAAGTATTAAGGGAGAGAGTAAGGTTTAAAGGAGCTATAAGCGTTAAGGCTTTAAGGGAGGAAATAAAGTTTAAGGAAACGAGGTTTAAGAAAACTATAAGCGTTGAGGCTTTGAGGGAGGAAGCGAGGTTTAAAGAAACGAGGTTTAAGGAAGTTATAAACGTTGAGGCTTTAAGGGAGGAAGCGAGGTTTAAGGAAATTATAAGTATTAAGGCTTTAAGGGAGGAAGTAAGATTTGGAAGATAAATCTAGTAGAGTAGTACTAGAGCTATAACGACGTATATAATTATAGTACCCTAGTTATTAAGCCTTTTATATTAAAATTAAAAATATAATTAGTAGAGGCCTTTAGTTAAGGGGATAGAGAGGGGATTTATTAATATAATCGACGAAGTAATAGTAGCGCTAGGTTTATTATATTTATAAAGTTTTTTACTTCTACCGTTTTCTAGTTACGTTATTAAATATTAGAGTAAATACGTAGTCTATCGGGCGAATATATACTACCGCTATATTACTAAGCCTTCGGATCTTTAATATTATAATAAAAGTTATATAAATAGTAAAAAAAGACCCGTTTTCTAAATACTCCTAGTAAAGTCCGATATAAATAATCGCGGTAGGTATCTTTTGATTTTTTTAATTTTGAATCTACTAAGCTACTTTAGTAGGTGAAATAATATTAGAAAGTATATTTATTAATAAGGTACGAGAGGTAGTATTATCGGCGATTATAAAACTAGTAATTCTCCGCCCGAGAAATAAAATTAGAGGCGTTATATTAATTCTATTACTAGTATTTCCGTTTATTAGAAGAGATTTATTTCGAAGCTAGGCTATTTAAAAAAGTATATAGTAATATTATACTTTAAGATTATACTTCTCTAAACTAAATACTATTAATAAATATAAAGTAATTCTATTATTTATTATATTATTGATTTTTAAGGCTCGAGATATTAATTAATTATCCTAGATATATCTCGTAGGGATAGAAATACCCATATAGCGGGAGTATTAAACGGGATATTATAGGTCCTTAATAGAATATTCTATACCTATTATAATAATAGTCCTATAAATTATAATTAACGAGTTATTAGATAAACGATAGCCTAGGCTCCTAGGTTATTAGAGAAGTATCGTTTTTTATTTTTTAATTTCTTCTTTCTTATTATAGTTTACCTAGCTTTTTTAGTATCGTTTAAAGCTTCTTTACCTCTTTATTAAAAACTAGAAATAAACGAAGCTTTATTAGGTTTGAATAAGTAAAGGAAAATTAAAATAATACGACCCTTCGTAGTATAAAAAAATCGATATCCTTATATTTAGTCTCGTATAGAATACGTTATTAGGAAGTTGGCGGTGAAGGAGTATAAAACCTATCTCTATTATAGTATAATATTAAGATATAGATTAAGAGTATATTATTTTTAATATCTCTATAGTCTATAATTTAGTAAATAGTTAGTAGTAAAACTTAATAGAGATCGGGTTTTTTTAAATTATATAGATCGAAGGTCGATAATATAATAAAAATAAAATCATAATTAATTTTTCGAGTTAATACTATTTACGATGATTTTTAATAAGTGTACTTTAAGGAATTTAGAAACTTAATAATATTAATAAGAATAATTATTTCTAGTTAGTAGCGAATAGATTTTACTTACTTATATTAATTAAATATTACCGTCGATTCTCGCGAGGTTATAATAATAGTAATAATTAATATAGCGAAAAGTGGAAATCTTGAGCTCTTTATCTCGTAGGTACTCGAGGAGTAATAAATACTTCAATTAAAGGAACTTAATTCCTTATAGCTTTATTTTATAGTAATTAGTATTTATTTAGTATTTCTTACTTTTAACGAGGAAGCCTACGATAGATAAGTTAAAAGATATTATATATATTAACCTAAAGAGTAATTAGTAATAAACGGTAATATTATTAAAAAGAGTAGAATAAACGAAGCTATCTCTATTCTTAAGTAAATTATAATAGATTTTTACTAGATAAACTATCTTATTTATATAGTAATAAATATAAATATATTCGGCTAGATAGGGTATTATTAAAAATAGAGTATTAATCCTATATATAAGAGCTAACCTAAAGCCTAGCCAAATATATTTTGAATAGTAAACTATCGTAATATCCTCCGCTAAAGAGTATATCGAGTACTAGATCTTTAAGGAAGGTATTATTTAGATATATATAATAATAATAAGTAAAAAAATATAGAGTAAATATATAGACTAGATATTTTATAGCGCGAGTAAAGTTAAGTATTACACTTTACCTAGTAAATATTTTAGTAACGATAAAAAGTTATCTTTATTTTTATCTTTATCCTTATTATCGGTAGATAATATTGATTCCTCGTCGCTAGTATCGGCTAGCGTTCTATTATAGTAGATATAATTCTCGTCTTTATTAGGGTTAAGTATTAATTTAGTTCGACGCGAAGGTCTTCGAATATAAAACTCGACTAAGACTAGATCCTTAATTTATACTTTCTTATATTTCTAAGAAATCGCTATACGATTAAACTATTATAGAATATTATCGCGATTATACGAGGAGATTTTAAAGGTAGTATTATTATTATATTAATCTATCTAAAATTTAACCCTAGCGGCGAGGATTAACTAGATACCTAGTAAAAGTAATTAATATTAATATAATAAAGTAATAATACGTTAAGTTACCTATATTTAAAGAAATATTATTATTTTTTTTTAATTCGTTTAGTCTCAACGATATCTATAGCTTTATTCGCGAACTCTATTATTTATTAGAATAAAGATAGTAAATAGAGCTTTATAAATAATTTAACGAGTTACGATATATTCGTCTCGGCTTTTAACTAGCCGGTAGTATCTTTTTTAAAAAACTCTTCGATTTTAAACTAAATAAAATATAAATAGAAATATTCGATAGAAGTAAAAGTAGTTATATCTTTATATTAACGATAACCCTTATTTTCTAGTTCGTCCTATAATATCCTATCCACCGCCGTACTTCTCTAAATATTAGCGACGATCTATCTTTATAGGGAAAGATTTTCTTAATTAAAGACCTATACTTTTTAAAATTAAACTATCGGAGGTAATATATATATAAAGTATAGAGTAGATTCTTAAACTTCGATATAATATCGGGGTTTATCCATTCCTCGTTAGATCCTATTAAAGATAGGGACGGTAATAGTATTAATTTATTATTATTATTATATCTCTTTAGTTTTTTCTATCTCGCTAGCTCTTCTCCTAATCTTCGGTTATCTTAGTTAACGATAGTTTAAAAGTCTTTATCCGGTTACTACAGTTTATTTAATAAAGTTCCGTCGCTCTAAATTAATTAATATTAAACCCGGAAGTAGAATGGACGAGCCTATTATTTAATAGTTATTTAATTTAGGTTTCTTTCCCTTCCCTTTTTTAATCTTCTCTTTTAACTTCGAGGCTTTAGCTTTTTTAGCTTTCTACTATAATTATAATAATAATACTTTACGTTTACTACCTCGAGTAGGAGTAGTTAGAGGCTAAATATCCTAGTACCTAAATTATAATAATAATTAATTTACTATACCTTAGGCTATATTTTCTAGCTTATTTTAAATATATATATAAAATTAAGAATAAGAAGAGAGGGTAGAACGAGTAGTAGTAGGTTTAGAATAAATAATAGTAGTTTAGAGAAGCGGGGAATTCTATTTATAGGAGTTATCTAATATACCGAAATTCTCCCGTACTAGTATAAAATACCTTAGGTATATAAAAGAGAGTAGAGATAAATATATTTTAAATATCTCGAAATTATAACGTAAGATATATAGTAGTTAAAATCGCTAGTACTTTAACCCTTAATATTATTTAATACCTACTAGTAAATAGGTATGAAGTTCTAAATCAAAGGCGTCGTTAGTAGAGAAGGCCCTAATTTATATACTAGCGACCGTCTCTTTTCCCAATTTTTATTACTATCCTAAATCCTTCCTAAAAATAAACTAGTTATATAATCGAAGTAAAAAGGAGGGCTATACTTTAAATCCTATAAACTTATTATAATCGAAGTAATAAACTATATTAGGAGGTTAACTAGAGGGTTATAAATATTAAATTTATAACTATAAATACCTAGGCTCATTATATAAATAAGGTATCTTAGTATAAGGGACTATCGGGAACTATAGTACTACGGGTAGAAATAAGAGCTATATATAATTTATATAAGAAATAAATAATATAGAAGGGAAGTTTTAGGTTAATAGTTTCTCCGAGCTAACTAAATATCGCGATAATGAGTATTAGCTAAAACTTTTCTTCTAGGTTATAATAAACTACTATTTTAATTAACTATTTTATATAGTTACCTAAATATATTACTCATTACTTTATTATTTCTAAAAATATTTATATTAGAGCGTTTATCTCTAGTACTTCCCGCGTCTTTCTCTAATCTCCTACTATATTATAGTTATTTTAAAATCCTCTTTAGTTTTCCTATAGCCTCGAAGTCCTTTTAAATAAATACCTTATTCCTCTATTACGCCATTATATAGTTCTACTAATTTTATACTAGTTATAGATTTATAATATCGGGTAATATATACCTTATAGCCCTCGCTCGCTATATATAGAAAGATAATATAGATCTAATATAGTATCGAGGCCGAATACCCGTAATAAGGGGGCCGCCTATATTAAAATAGCCGAGATTTATAAATATAAAGGTTGGTTTTAAACCTGAGTAGGTACTAACTAATAAATCGGAACTATTATTATTTCTAGAAAGCGATAATATATTTGAATATTTAAATATCCTGGACACGGTTACTAATAGCGAGATAATAGTAAATATATATATTAAGATATACTATTCGTCACTAATTTTTTTAGAGTATAATTAATATAACGAATAATTTACTCGTTATAATCGAAAATATAGCGCCTAATAACCTTATTAACTTAGTATTTAATAGAGAGGCTTATAAGGAATCGGATAATAATAATAATAATAAGAATAATAATAGATTTTCAGAATTTTAATACGTGTTCTCGTAGTTATAAAGTATTACTATAAACGCTTTAATAGATATAGCGCTACCTAAATAAGAATTCATTAATAATTTTAGTAAAATAGAGCTCCTCTAAAATAAAACTCCGCTAAATACTATAATACCCCCGTTATTACGTCGTATATTAATTACCGACTTATTTAAAGAGAGCCTAAGCGAAAGAGCTTAAATTAAATTAAATAATTTCACTATAATCTTTAATATATAGTATTAAATAATAGGCCTCTCGCGCTACTACTATTAAAATCTCTTTAAGGTATTTTTATTTCTCGAATTTATTTAAACCCTTAAGTACCTACCCCGATCTATCGCGATTATTAAAAAATATATAAGAGAGTAGTTACTATTTCTAAAGTTAAGGAAGTAAAAGATTACGGTAAACCCGATGAAATTAGTTATAGTAGGGGCGAGGATAAAAAAGAAGGGTAAAAAGAAAGCGCTAAAGACTATAATAAAGAATATAATTTTCTTCGATCCGCCGGAGTTATTTAAGATAATTCTTACCTTTTCTTCTATTAAGTCGAAAATATATACTAGTATAATATATTAAATAAATAAACCTACGGAGTTATATTACTTTAAAATATAGGCGTCTTCGATTAAAATATACTCGAGCGAGTATAATAAGATACGAGATAATAAAATTATTATTTTTCTATTAGATACGGTCTTCTATATATATAGAGACTTAATATATACGTATATAAATAATAAGGTAGACTATTATTTTAATAAAGTCGCCGTAATAGAGAAAGATTTTCGAAGCGATATTAAAGGTATTATAATATTTAAGATTAATTATTTCCGTACCCTAACTAGGATTAATATAGAATAATTAAACTTTCTAATATTACGTTAATTAATATCTAAAGAAGTATTCCTCTCGTTTTAGGAATTTGATTAAGTTATTAAAAATAATATCGTTTTATTAGAGCCGGATATATATTACGATTATTAGTATAAAGGTATATTGGTCTCCCTTAATAAATACCCCGCTGTATATATTTTAAACTTTATAGTTCGTAATACTATCGATACCGATATAGAGATAATCTACCCTCTATAGTTATTATATCTTAACCGCGGCGAGCTCGAACTACGTTATTATAGTTAGTCCCGCCTATTTAGCTTCGTTAGGTCGATTTATATCTTCTTACTTCTCTTTATATTCATCGATAAATTTAGTTTATATAGGAATATATACCGCGCTATCCTCGGCTTCTACTAAATACTGGCGGGAATAATATAGCGGGAGTATAAAAAACGAGTAAATATCTTTCTACTCGCGCTAAGGCTTTACGGAGTAATATTCTCGGATATTATATAAATACTAGAGCCGAGCCTACGTTAATTAGATAATAAAATTACGATGAATATTAATAACGTAGAGACCTTAATCTATATATATACTTTAGTATTTACGGGGGATATAACGTAGTAGTTAAAAAATATTAATATAATAACCGCTAAGGCCGATCGTAAATATAGTAAATATTTAATACTAGTAAATTAAAGAGCTAATTTAACGTTCGATATTAAAGTTAATAACCGATATTATCACCGAGTACTAGAAGAAAGGAATAGATATAAGGCGGCGGAAAAGAGCGATAAAACTTTCTAGGTACTCGGAATACTACGAGAATAAATACTACTCATTAATATTACCCCCGTATTAGACATTATTCGATCTCGGCCATTAGATATAGTATATTCTAAATTAATAAATATCGCTAAATAAGCCTAAGAAGTCCTTATTAACGCGGTTTTAATTAAATAAAATCTTAAGGCCTACTCCGTAGAGCTTCGTAACTTTCTATTCCTATTTAACTAGAGGTATATTTAATTACCCGCTACTTACCTTATTTATCTACGTATATAAAAATATACTCGGCTATCGATTATCTACCCTCTATTATTTAGGATTTAATTAGAATCATAGTAAATTAAACCTTATTATTTAAAAGTAGTAAAGACGATTTAGTCTCCGCGAACGAAGTTAGATATAATAGACTTAATTATTTAAACTTTCGCGATAATAATAATTAATAATATAGTTATCCTAACCTAAAGGATATTATAGGTAAATTATAATAATTTAAATATTATTATAATAACTTTACGAAAATCGTTTTAAAGACTCTACGAATACGTATATATCTCGTCGACCTCCGAGTTTAAGAAAGGCGGTATATTAATATCTTTAAAAAAGATAATACTTATACGTGGATCCGATACCGGGTAGGAAAACGCTAGTAATTTCGAAGACCTAATTAATTATAATTTAAATAATCGAGAGCTCGGTATTTTAAATAAGTAATTTATAATAGAGGGAAATTTAACTAAAGTTATTATCTCTTACCGAAATATATAGGTTAGGCCGAACGTATATATAGGTTTATATTACGTAGAGGTAATAAAGAAGTACGTAATACCTAATAACATTACGACTTTTAGCGGCGAAGATAAATATAGGTTAATCTTTTACTTTATTTAAATCATAATATATAATTTTCTTAGTTACTAATTTTAAATATTAGGGGTTTTAAGGTAGATATAATATATATAAATTTTAAGAATATTATTAAGGCTTTATTTACTAAAGAATTAATTTATTAAATTATTCGCTTTATATTAATAAGTTCGTTTAAAGTTAGTAAAAAGCGATTAATATTAAGTTTATAAAATATCTACGCCCGTTACCTATCTTTACTCGATACTTTACTATCTTTCTCTAAATAAAATTAGGGCGAGGATAATACTTTAAAACTTATAATATTATTGGACTACGATTATAATAATTTAGTAGCTATTAATTATTTATAAAGAGTATGAGTATTTAGGTAAAAGTAGTTACTATAACCTAACTATCTCTCTCCTCACGAAGTATTTTCGATAATATTATAGGAGGTATATAAAGTCGATTATAATAAAATTAATATAATATTTCTAAAGGTATATAGATTATAGTAGTACTAGAAGTTTATATTCACTAATAGGTTAGTATACTTTATTATATATTTTTAAAAATTATAAATTATAACTTTAGTTTTTCGCGGCGTTTTAAAGCGTTTATTTCACTAATAAATCTATTACTAATCTATAGAATATAGATATTTAGAGTACCGTATTATATTTAAAATAAGAGACTTTATTTTAATTAAAGATAACTAGATTATACGTCTAGATAAAGTATTCTTATATAAATTATCTAAAGGTCGATTAAGGCTCTTCGTTTATATATATCTAGTAAAGTAATTTAATACCCCGAAATTAAATCTTATTTTAGATACTTTTTATATAAAGCTCTCGGACTTTAAAACCATTATCGGGCTACCCGGAATTAGAAATAAAAAACTCTATATTATATATATCTACTAAATCAAAAAATCAAATAATATTTTAGGTAGTCTTCGACGAGGTAGATATACTCTATTACTTTATTAGAATCATAATATCTAATTTATATAAAGAAGTTATAACTACGTTTTCTTTCTTTTAAAATTAGGAAGATAGTGAACGCTAGTAGTAATTAGGCTAAAGACTTATTACGTAGTTAATATTAATAATAACTTTAATAAAAGTAAAATTCAAATCGTACCTAAAATATTATTAATAACCTTATTAATTCTATACTATAAATAAGTTATACGAGGTAGATTAAAGACTAGTATCTAAATTAATTTTATAGTTAAGAATTATACTCGAAAGGGCGAAAAACGCTAACGCCTTACTTAATATTGAAGTTATCTAGAATTCTTAGTATTAATTTAAAATTTCGAAAATATATCTACGAAAACGAGAAATACTATAATAAATAACTAGTAAAATATAAATACTAAAATTTTAACCTTTAATATTATCTAATATATATTAATAAGTTTATATAATTATCCGAGTATATAGCCTAGTTTATAGCGAGCGCCCTAGAGATAATAAATTCTTTCTTTAATATAACCGACCCTAATTAATCTATCCCTCTATTAAAGATATCCCGAATTAACGGATCGGTTATACTTTAAAAGGAGGTCGAAGTAGAGTCCTTTAAACTTTATATACTTATTATAAAAGAGATAATATTATCGACCTAGTTATTATTTAATATTTATCTACGAGATATAGAGTTTAAGCTCTACCGCCTAATATACTTTATATATCTTATAACTTTAGCTAATATATATAAAGGACTATCTAAAAATATAATAATATAGGCTAGTAATAAGGTTCGGGTATAAAGAGGGTATTAAATATATAGGCTAGTTACTAGCCTAGGTAAAAGAACGAATTTAATAACTTCTCTAAATCTAGCCGAGGACCACGATAATAAATATTATTATTACGGAGTTTAGTATTTTATAAAATTATATTAATAATACGTTTTACTAGGTATTTAATATTATATTTATTTCCTAAATTATAAAGTACCTAGTACTCTACTATCTCTAAAATCCTCTATATATATCCGTTTATCTCGCGGTTATTCTTTACGCCTTTAACTCTTTCGATAAAATTCTTTATTATTTCCCTAGCCTCTAAATAATTCTTTAGCGCCTTATTTTCTATAGTTTAGTACCTACTTTTTCTATTTCATTATCTACTAAGGCTATATACTATATATAGATAGATCGAGTTAATTATACCTAGTATAATTTAATTACACCGGTCGAGGAGGGCGAGTATAGATTTAATATAAATTTAAATATTATTTGCCCTAAGCCTAGGGCTGAAGCCGCCGCTAAACTCGCGTTAATAATAATTAAAAACTTTAATAAAATAACTATTTTAAAATCCAGTTATTATAATTTCTAAAATAAAATGAATAGTATAATTAATTAAGACGAGTTATTATAGATATAGAAAATTGACTAAAAGAATTTAATTATTTAGGATATATTTTTCATTAAAGAATTTTGGCCCCTAAATATAAATTACCTAATTCTCGCTCCGAATTATATTATCGTATATTAAATTATAAATAATTAACTCGCTGATAATTATTAGTAGGCTAACTACCTTAGGTATTTTAATATAATTTCCGATTACTTTTAACTAAGGCTAGTCAAGCCGCCTTTAGTTATAATTTAATTAGTTAGTACTTTCGGAAGATAATAACCGGCTGATATTTATTCTTTATAAATCACACGCCTTTTTAAAGCGCTAGAAAAGCTTAATTTAATTATATACTATAAATAGAAAGCGCCTAAAGCGCTGAAAAAGCTTAATCTAATTATATACTATAGATAGAAAAGCGCCTAAAGCGCTGAAAAAGCTTGATTTAATTATATATTATAAATAGAAAGCGCCTAAAGCGCTGAAAAGCTTGGCTGACTATTAATATAAATTATAGAACTAGTAAACCCTCGCCTCGCCCCTATTATTATCTCCTTATTTTATTCATTAATTATTCTCTTATACTAATTTATTTAGATTTATCTTTATCGCTTCTTTAAACCTTATAAATTCTATATTATAAAAGTAGAGTTATTTCGAGAGAATAAAGTACGATAAAAATTATTTTAAGATTAAAACGGGGTAGAGAGGGAGCCTAGAAGTAAATCTAAAAGGAGGCGTAGGAGGAGGAATACTCTTAGAAAGTTTAAGAATAGTTAATTGATTTCGGACTACTAGATAACGGAATATTTAAATAGTATACTAGCGGTAGGTAAGGTAGATATAGCTACGATTATTAATTAATACCCAGCGCGTATACCTTTAAAATTAGCGGCTTACGGTATTACTAGGATAATAAGAATATATTAGGCGCTTTATTTTCGATTAAGTAACTTCGAGATTATAATTTTTACTATTAGGTAGCGTATTTTTAAATACTCGTTAATAACGCGTAAAATAAATAGTAGGTAGCTTACGACGCCTAGATATATATATTTATACTATGAATACCTAAACCGGTATAAATTTATTGAAGGAAATCCTAGGAGGAATCGAGGGGTTATTAATCTAAAAGCTTTATTAATACTTTATTAATACTTTATTAATACTTTATTAATACTCTATTAATACTCTATCCAAATTTTATTCATAGTTTATTCGAGATCTACTTTTTAATTTCCTATCCTACCCGATATTCTACCGATGAGGCATTTATAGAGGTTTATATTATTTATACTATTTAGTAGAATAGACCTTTATATATAGTAGACTATATATATTTAATCTTAAAAACCAGAGTATCTATATTAGTAGAGTATTTATAGATAGTTTTATAGAATATATTATTTAGTAAGACTAGTAGCTAGGTTTGACTTTTTATTTTATACGATTTATAATTATTTATTATAGAGCGATTACGCCCTAATATAATACGTAGTTTATTCTACTATATATTATTTAGAAACCCTATTAATAGTCAATAACCTACGTAATTTTAAGTAGTAAAATACTGCTACTACTACTACCCCTATAGATATATACACTCATGGCTACTACTGCCTCTATAGATATACGTACTCATAGCTACTACTACCTCTATAGATATACGTACTCATGACTACCTTACTACTACCCCCATTATAGATTAATAATAAGATATATTATAGATTATACTATAGAGAAACGATTATTATAATAATTATTATAATTAATATTTATTATTATTCTTTCTTTTAACCGATTTTGAATCGAAATATTCTTTCGAATAAAATATTAAGTTTAAGGGAAAATACTAATATTAAAGCGTATTAATAAATATTTAAAAAGGGTTAGTTTTAAATTTAAAACTAAACTATTATTTAAGCGTCCCCTTAATTTTAAAATAAACGAATTAAACTACGTCTTTAATAAAACCTTCGGTTATATCTAACTTTAGGCTGATAATAGTCTTAATTTTAATATTACCTTGAATAATTATTAGGTCCGAGCGTTTATTCCATAAGTGCGCGCATCTATGGGGGCAGTAGTAGCCATGAGTGCGCATATCTATAGGGGCAGCAGCAGCCATGAGTACGTATATCTATGGGGGCAGTAGTAGCCATGAGTGCGCATATCTATGGGGGCAGCAGCAGCAGCAGTAGCCATGAGTGCGCATATCTATGGGGGCAGTAGTAGCCATGAGTACGCATATCTATAGGGGCAGCAGTAGCCATGAGTGCGCATATCTATAGGGGCAGCAGCAGCCATGAGTGCGCATATCTATAGGGGCAGTAGTAGCCATGAGTGCGCATATCTATGGGGGCAGCAGCAGCAGCAGTAGCCATAAGTGCGCATATCTATGGGGGCAGTAGTAGCCATGAGTGCGCATATCTATAGGGGCAGCAGCAGTAGCAGTAGCCATGAGTGCGCATATCTATGGGGGCAGTAGTAGCCATGAGTGCGCATATCTATGGGGGTAGCAGCAGCCATGAGTGCGCATATCTATGGGGGTAGCAGCAGCCATGATGCGTCCCTAGGGTTATTACAATGATTACTAGAAATCCGTCTTGGCGCAGTGGGGATCCCTTGGTAAATCCCCACCCCACCCTACCCCACCCTAGGCCCCACGCCAATAGATACCCACGCCAGGCTGGGGTAGGGATTATACCTCGATCCCCACCCTACCCTACGCCAATCCGAAGCGTAGTCTTTCTTATTAATAAAATAAAAGATATTATTATACTCTCTAGTTTATCTCTATAAATTAATTAACTAGTAGATAATATTATAAATATTATAATAATAAATAAATTACCCGTTTATTTTTTAAAAATCGGTAGCGGCTCGCTCTCGAGGCGCTCTAAATTATATTATTATATAAATATCTCGTTAATAATATTTATCTCAGCTCTTAAATCTTTATTTATTTTAATACGAATAATCTTTATATTAATATTAATTAGGTTCGTAATAATTTCGTTATCGATATTTATATTTAATCGGGTTCTTATTTCTTTTTATTCCCTCGGGATAAAAACTTTCTTAAGAGTTTATTATTAAAAAAAATATAGTATAATCGCCGATATAATTAATAGTTTTTATCTTTTTCTCCGGATATTTATTAGAGTAGTGGCCGATTTTATAATAATTAAAATATTTAATATCTTTAAAATTCTTATCGCTCCCGTAAATTGTATACGTTTTATTTATATTTTTATAATTATTATTATTAGAACCTTATCCCCTTATATTAGATTTATTTTTATTATCTCCGCTTTTTAACTTCTTTTTATACCTTTTCCGAGATCCTAATTAATTATTTTAATTATTATTTTATATCTTGAATTCTCGATTAAAATTACGTTTATAACGTATTATAAACGATATAAATTCGGTTCGTTTAATAAAAATATTTTAGGCTCGGTTAATTTCTTTTAAAATATCGAGTTTTAAATAAGTTATTAGATAAATTATTTATTACTTTTTATTATAAAGAGGTAGTTCGGTTTCTAGAGTATTAAAATAAATATCGAAATTTTATATTAATTAATTATTTCTTTAATATATATATTAATACCTAAAATTCGTATTTATAACTCGGTTTAAAGAGTCCTCGATTACGTTAAATAAATAATCCGAAAAGAATTTTTATATTAATATATTTATTAGATAAAGTTCTTTATATTTATTTTATAATTTCTTAATTTACCTTTTTTAAATAAGGTATTATATATAAAATCTTCTTTTCGTTTATTTAAAAGTTTACGGGTATTAAGCGGAATATAGTCTCTACGTTATAAATTTATTCTCGATAATTTTATAAATTCTTTGTATAAAAATTTTATGATTTTAATGATCGTAAATTACTTTAATTTATATTAAAATCGATTTAATTACGATTTATTATCGGGCCGTTTTCGTCTTTTATATTTAATTTTTATTAATTATTTTCGATTTCCTTATCTCCTTTACCTATAATAGTATATCGTAAATTTTCAATATTTTTTTAAATTATAATAATAGAGGCCTCTTTTTCGAAGACTTTTTATTTATATTTTAATTTTATAAATCGTTAATTTATCGTAAAATTAATATTCTCTAATAAATCTCCTATATTTTCGTTTAAAGTATTAGTCCCGTACGTCTCGCCTTCGGGATAATTATTTTTAAAAAGATCTTTTATACTTCTAATAAATTATTATTTAAGAAAGTTAAAAGAGATTAAAACTATTAAATATAATACCTAGGGTATTTATAATAATATGAAAATAAGTATAAAACCTTAATAAGAGAATAATCTTTATATTTAAATAATAAAATTAATTTTTAAAGAATTAGAGTAAGGGTTTTAAATCTTCTATTTCTAAAGAGGGCTCCGGAGTACTAGAAATTATAATATAATATTATAATATAAATAGCGTAACTACGCCGTATACTCTTTATATAGAATCTATATATTATATTTAATAACTACTATAAAGCTAGTTTTAATATAATATAATATTAAGCGGGAGTAAACGGAGGGAAAGAATTATATATAATCTTTATTAATTAAAAATTATCCCGACTAACTACCCTCGTATAAAGATATTAACGGCGATAAATACTAGGATATTAAAAGCGACGACGACGTAATCTAGTAGAAGGGTAAAGAGCGGGAACTATAAAAATAATAATAAATTAATAATAAAATAAATAATAAAGACGTTAAGCCTAGACTTAAGCGATAGTTATATATAAATAATAACGAAAATAATATTCTAGAGCCCCTGTTTTACTTTATTTTTAGCTTTAACTAAACTTTTGCCCTAAGGCCGATTTGCCTCATAGTGACGTATCTCCGGCTATTATTATGAGCGACGCGTACTAATATCGAGAGATGCCTAGCCTAGAAGTATACAGTAGCTTCCTAACAGGCCCTCCTGGTTTCGCTCGAGGATAAAACGACCCAAATATGGCCCATTCCACATATGGCCCTTTGCTGCTCCTATGTATGGGCGAAATATAGCTAGTGCTAAGAGGCTAGTCCAAATCAAGTATAAGGCTTGGCGTTTCGGGAGAGCTTTCCTAATTGTACTAATCTTTGTACCACTGAATGGAGCATGTATGCGCGATAGGCCATACATCCGCGCATACATGCGGTACATGTGCGCATACATGGCCATATATGGGGGCCACATGGGGCCAGCCGTATCGACCCCCGACCCTCTCATCCTCGTACCCTGCCCAGTTGGATTCAAGGCTTGAACGAGCGACAGAACCTTACGCTCTCATTCGCTACTCTCTGTCTCCCCACTGTTGCTGGAGCTCCAGTCGAGCGGAGATGGTTCCACTTCGGGACAAGTTGAAGGCCTCAGCTGACTTCCGAATCTGCGACGATATTGATTTAGCCAGCTAATGTTCAGCAGTTTGAGAACACTCCGCCAGGCCCTCGACTACGGCAAATATGACGCTTGTGTGAAGGGACAACTTGATAAGAGAACTCGGGATGATCGCTGGGCGTGGGCAAATATTACTCTCGCTGTACGGCCGTTAGTACAGCACTGGAAGAACGTCAGTTAGAGCGACGAATTTCACGCTGGATTTGGCCGTGAAGGGCAGCTCAAGATTATTCAAAAGCGTGGCAATGCTAAGCGTGGTCGCTTTGATAACCTCACATACTACACAGTGTAAGACCCACAAGGAGGGATCACCCACAAAGCATACATTGAACAGTTTCTTGATGTGGAAGTGATTTATCGGATTGAGCGAGGCGATACATTTATACTAGAGCAGGACGGCGCCCCGGGTCATGGAGGAGGACCACGAGCAAGGAAGAATAATCTCGTGTTTATACGGCGACGAAAACACCGTGTGGAATGATTCTTTAATTGCCACAATTCACCAGATCTCACTCCAAATGAGCATTGTTGGCAAGCTCCCAAGCAATACCAGAGGAAGAGACTTCACTGGGGCATATATACACTCAAAAAACGGCTCAAAAATCTGCTGGATGAGGGCTGGGAGAAGGTAGAGCAGCCGTACAGCAATTATCTCGTAGAAAAAATGCCACAGAGGCTTCATGATTGCAAGTGCTTGGAGGGAGGCAAGACGGGATGGTAGTTCTGAATAGCTTCATTATTTTTCGCATGCTTTGCGCACTCAATATGACATGTGAATGTATTTTGTAGGCAAATGAAAGGTATTTGGTGGGGTCGCGATCTCCGCCCCCACATTAAACTTTTTCTACAATGCCAAGCCCACTGATTCTTCAACTATACTCCTTCTTCTCCTCCTTCTTCACCTTCCTCTACGTCTCTTCAACCCACACATCATCGTAAGGCTTACAAGGAGCTTTATAACGTTGTCGTCTTTCTGCACGGGCAAATCTCTTTTAAGTGGCTTGACATGATTATGGCGACCCGTCTGGTGGTACTAATCTCAGGCAATGGCTCTAATCTTCAGGCTATAATCGATGCGATCGCATCTGGCGTCCTACATGATACGGCAATCTCGTTAGTAATCTCAAACAGAAAGCATGCATATGGGCTTCAACGGGCGCGCGACGCTGATATCGAAACCGCTTATCATAATCTTATTCCTTACCAAGAAAGGTTTTCAGATTCAGATACAAGATGTGGACGACAAGCTCGAGAAGCCTACGATGCCGATTTAGCAGAGATCGTACTTGGTGCAAAGCCGACTATGGTGATTTGCGCGGGATGGTAAGTAGAATACGCTATATTACTAAAAGTCAACTGTTTCTAGAGTTCTATTGTTTTTGAAATTATTGAAAATCTTTGCTAATTCTTTAAAATATACTAGGATGCATGTAAGCTAATAAAATTTGGTTTATTGTCGATATTCTACAGAGGCTAATACTATCAGATTCTTACACATACTTTCCTTGATCCCTTAGAACAAGCGAAAGTACAGATTTTAAATCTTCATCCAGCCTTACCTCAAGAGTACAATGGAGCGAGTGAGTCCAACTCTATATTACACTCGAAGACGACTTTAAAGAATTAGGGGCAATCGAACGGGCGTACGAAGATTTCATGAAAACAAAGATTACACGAACAGGTGTAATGGTTCACTATTTGACTCGAAATGTCGATCAAGGTGCACCCATTATTACTCAGGAGGTTGTGATAGAGTCTGGTGATAGATTGGAAGATCTACAGGTAAGTGGATCTTGGAGCTATTTCTATGGGCAGCTTGGGCGTACTGTAATCTGTCTTGAGAGTACGAAACGTGATAAAGGAAAAGGCTAGAACGTTCATCATCCTTCAGAAGCCTAAGCCTGGAATAGTAATACTGATTTGATTTAATTTAGGAACGATTACATGCCGTTGAGCACGAATTGATTGTTAAGGGTATCGAAATCGCTTTAGAGCGGCGACTTGCCGCACGATAAACAATATCCAATCATTGCTCTGGAATTCAAAATTCGGGTTCTCTGAATGTGCTAAGGTCTTGTCCGCTGACTCCATCATACGCCCTATTCAAGTATTCTCCTCGATTGTCAAGGGCATCCTATGATCTTCAACTTCTTTCTTTTATCGCGCAAAACTTTGGAAGCTTCCATTAGGCTCCAATTCGCTTCTTTAACGCCTGCTGCACGTAAGATAGAGTCTGCCTCTTCCAACAGCGACAGTATCGAAGGCATCGCACGCTGTCTGCTCCGGTCACCATCTATACCCCTTAACCACAATTGCAGATCAAAGATACTCAGCAGGCAAAGTATACTAATATCCCGAATCTGCAAGAGCCATTGCTGGTATCTGTCACGATCGATCTTTACCCTTGACGACTCAGCTATTGCGATCAAACTCTCCGGACTCTTCGATGCCAGCTCAGAGATATTAACCTCTTCCAATGGTACTTGGAGCCGTTGGCGCATGAGGCGCTTGACTTTCGTTCTATACATGGAACGTTCATGTACAACGTCTACCACCTGTATTGATAACGAGGAAAGTTGATTGTTGATTCTTCTCCGCTCAAGCCACGATCGCGCTTCCTTGCCACCCTCAACTGCTCGATTCTTTGTTGCAGCGTATCGAGCTCTCGAGCCTTCAGCTTTCTTAAGCTTTCTCTGCTTAACCTGTAATCGCGCTCCCTCATTACCTTCGGCTACTAGCTTTCTTGTTGCAGCGTTTCGAGCTCGTTCGCTTTTAGCTTGCTGAATGTTTCTCTGCTTAATCCACGATCGCGCTTCCTCGTCACCTTCGGCTGCTTGCCTTCTTTTTACATTGTATTGAGACACTCCTTGGCCTTCAGCTCTCTTCTCACTCGACGGTTGTCCTGTCTTATCGCTTTTTGGAGCTTTTGAATTTCCGGCGGAAATATCCTCTTCTCCACGAGGCTGTGGTGTTGTCTGTTCGGTTTTGAAACTGCGTTGCTGGTCGGTTATTCTCTTATTATTCCGCAATCGCGCTTCCCCATTAGCCACAGCTGCCTGCTCACTTATTGCAGCATATTGAGCTCGTACAACCTCAAGTCTTTCTGTGGCTTTTGCTTCCCTAGCGGAAGTATTCTTTATCCATTGGGCTTCTTTTCTGATCTCGAAATTGCGGTGTTCATTGGCCTTCTTCTTTTTCAAAATCAATCGCGCTTCCGTATTACCTTCAGCTGCCTGCTTCTTCGTTGTAGCATATTGAACTCGCCGCGCTTCACACTCTTTCTCCAAGAAGGCTTGTGCTTCCTTATCACCTTTGGCTGCCTTTGCCTTTATGGCGTGGCGATAGATTTTGTGTTTTTGACGGATCTTTTTCGCCCAACTAAGCGCCAACTCGTCGCCAGATCTCGCTCGTAGTCGCATATTCGAAGTTACATTTAGCCAAAGGGTAGTGGACTTGATGGAACTGTCCAAGGGTTCGAAATACTCTCTGTGATTACAAGCATCACAGAAGAAATGTCTTCTTACGTACGTGCTCTGCATGCTGTATCTCGGCTCCACATGAACGAAAGTAGCACGGGGATCTCGGCACTTCCTACAGATGATTTCAACGCGCAACTTATCGCCTTTGGACGTATTAGGCTGGCGGACAGGAATTTCCTTGAGATGTTTTGATACCCACACTCTCCGTTTGAAGGTACGAAGGTTGACACGTCTCGACCGCGCTGGCTCTTTCCCGTGGGCGTCGAGGCCACGGCGGTATTGATTGAGGGGGTATCCAGTATTGAGCGGCGTCCAGGCATACTCATCGGTAGGAGATTGCTTTGGCAGGTATATACGCAGTATTTCCCCGCGTATACTACGAAAGCCAACATGGTATAGAATTCAAGGATATTCAGCAGCATTGGACACCGATCCTCGCCACCCTGAAACGGAATCCTTTTGATTATACCAAGTACAAGCCAAAAGTCTTGGATGCCTTCTTGGTTTGAATTCCCTTATGTACGGAAATGGGCTTATATCCGATCGGAAATGCACGTGCTCGTTCGAATATAGACACCTGTGACATCGCTATGATTCGGATCGTACATGACATGCATATAAGCTCCCATTCTGTTGCAGGCCTTCGCATCTCTTTTCGTACACGCTTTAAGTTTTTCCAGATCTATACACCTTTGATCTAGAAGATTCCTGATATCAGCGTCTAAGGCTTGCAATATCTCGTCTTTGATATTATGTGACCCATAAGATTCCACAAAGCGTTCGTACCTGATGATGAGTCCATTCACCAAGCCCTTCGGATTCGCAAGATGATCGAGTAAAGTCGAAAGTATATCCAGATAGTGGCCTGGATCTAGCGTACGAGGAAGTCCTGCAAGCGGTTCGTCATCTTCGTCGACCATCACCTCGAGCTTCGGCGATGTTGTGCTACGCGTACGATACTCTTCAGGGCTCTTGGAGGACCAATCATACGGTCTGTCAAGATAGTCGCTTTCTGAACATGATGTCTCGGTCTCATATCGATCATTATCATCTTCAATATCACTGGCACCTTGAGCGCCCAAATTGGGCACGCCGCGCTCATCATCAAAGATGTCACTCATGAAGGCTGGCAAGTCGTCATCATAGTTGTCAAGATCTCCGATTTACCGCTCCTGTGGTCCAGATCCAGGGTCACCGACCCTATCTCATCCTGTAAATCGGTGCTCTCCTCCCTGTGTCCTGGTGGTATTCTGCTTGCGACCAATAGTCTCATGATCTTTACTCGTTCAGATATCGAGTTGAACGTTAACTTGGGACCCGGCGGAAGATAGACTTGAGGATTCGATTTCAGCTGCCCATTCGGTTCAAAGATCTTGTCCAGAAAGTATCTCATCATAAACAGGACGAAAGGCCCACACAGGCCCAAGTCCGTTTTAGTGAGATTGTCGTTGGTCTGATGAGGCGTCTGTGACTCTTCTCGAAAAGCAAATTTCCTTTTCAAGATGTGTCCGACTCCAGTAACAGCTCGCCTTGCAGCGTTCGCTTGTGGCTCAAAGGAAGGAAGTGAGCTGTAATGGGACGCTGTAGCGGTCTCGGTGTCCATAACCAAAAGCGACCAATGACTGCCTGCCAATTCGCCCAGCTAGAACTCGGTGTGCACTCGGTTTACTAGCTAGTCTACTGTATGTGTGGTAGCGTAAACGTCAGCGCAATGACGCGATTTAGCGTATTCAAAACTGTTGATATTTCTTGGCAATGTCGATCCATATTATATACACCCGTTTTACTAGTAAATTGTATGGAATTATATAGAATCGTATTAAGTTAATATAAACAATCGTATATATTATAGTAAATAGAATTAAAGCCGTTAGGGCGTCTATATATATTGATTTAAATATAATAATCTATTTTTATTATTTTTCTTTACTACGGTCGCTTTTTTTCCCTTTTATATTATTACCGAGATATAATTATTCCGCGTTATTAATAATAATAATAAATATAAATATATAAAAAATCTATTGTTATTATTATTATTATTTAGATATATTATACTCCGAATATTATATATTATTAAAAGTCGAATTACTTATTATATAAAATAATTAATTTTTCTAAATATTACTATAATAATTATTTTAAATAGTTTTATATTATTATTATAAAAACTTATTTAAAATATTAACGATAATAGTTATAATTATATTGAAACGAGCTAGTAAGATTTTTCCAAAATAAATATAATATAACGATATTTTAATACGTTTATATTTTATTTATAAATTATATATACTAGTTTTATAATATTCTTTATCCTATATATTCTACTAGGTTTGAAATTTTTTACGGATAATTATTATAATAGAAAGAGAATAATTATAAAAGATAATTAATTTTCTATATTAATATTTATCGAGAAGTATATATTTGATTTATATTATTTATTTATTATTATTTCTCTTCTTTTCTTTATGAGTTTAAAGGGTTTTCTTAAATATTTTTATATTTAAATTCGAGGCGAATCCTTTAGAGAGGGAGATAATTATTATATTATATTAAGACTAGATATTAATAGTTAGAATTCGAACTAAGATTATATATTATATATATAACTTTAATATTTATCTTATTAGTTAATAACGTATTCGATAAATTATTAATATTATAATTAAGATATACATCTACAAAAGTGCAAGCGACTCTGAGAATCCTAATTTGCTCGGAGCGCTCAGGCCCGCTCACGAGCGCTATTATAGCTCAGAGCTAATTAGGAATTCTCAGGCCCGCTTAGGCTCGCTCAGGATTATTTAGGATTCTCAGGCTCGCTCAGGCCCGCTCAGGGTTATTTAGGATTCTTAGGCCCGCTCAAGGTCGCTCAGGATTATTTATTTACATAGATATACGCGCATACATGGCCCATAGATACGCGCATACATGGCCTATAGATATGCGCATACATGGCCATTACTGCTGCCATAGATATGCGCATATATGGCCATTGCTGCTGCCATAGATATGCGCATTCATGGCCCATAGATACGCGCATACATGGCCCATAGATATGCGCATACATGGCCATTACTGCTGCCATAGATATGCGCATTCATGGCCATTGCTGCTGCCATAGATATGCGCATTCATGGCCATAGCTGCTGCCATAGATATGCGCATTCATGGCCATTGCTGCTGCCATAGATACGCGCATACATGGCCATTCTTGCCCCCATAGATGCGCGCATACCCCCATTTATGGCCTATACATATGCGTATATATGATGTTCCATGACCGCCCCTATCGACGGCAGCGACCCCCCGGAACCACCCCTAACGCCAGCAACTTTTGATTCCCGGATTCAATCGATTCGCGCGAAATCTACGCGGGAATAATACCCGGGCCATACGACACCGGATATATGGCGACGTTTTGCCAGGTGCAGTTATATGGTGCGACAGCGACAGGGCCTTGGCCATGAATAGGGGTCTTGGCCATGAATGGAATAGGGCCATGGCCATGTATGGAATGCGCCATGGCCATGAATGGAATGGGGCCATGGCCATAAGTGGGGCCATGTTGGTGGCGCATTCTAAATTTAGGCATTCTCACGAGCCAAAAACATTCTCAGGAGGGACTAATAGCGCTCGAGAGTCAGGACATAGTATCACCCCGCTCAACCAAGCTCAACCGGCTCACGTGCGCTTATAGCGCTTAGAGCCTACCCTACACTTTTGTAGATATAGTATTATATAATTAATTATATACTCTTAACCCTTAGAGTTCTTTAGAGATTAATTCTATTATCGAGTAATAAATATCTTCGCCAAGTTTTTATATTTACTTTTATATAACTATATATACTCTAGGTATTATAAATTAATATAATATTGAATTATAGTACTTAAGGTATTTATAGTAATATGAAAATAAATATAAAACCTTAATAGGAGAATAATCTTTATATTTAAATAATAGAATTAATCTCTAAAGAGTTAGAGCGAGGGCTCCGAGTTTCCTATTTCTAAAAAGAGCTCCGAAGTACCGAAAACTATAATATAATACTATAATATAAATAGTATAACCACGCCGTATACTCTCTTTATAGGATCTATATATTATATTTAATAGTTATTATGAAGCTGGTCTTGGTATAATATAATATATAAATACTACTAGTCCTTTATATTTATTTCTTTTCTATTTTAATCTTTATAAATCGATTATTCCGCCTCGTAGGCCTTAAGGCCGTAATATAAGTAAGATATAAATATATTTAATATTATTCTATATAATTTGCTAGTAAAACGGGTGTGTGTTATATGGATCAACATTACTAAGAATTATCAACAGTTTTGAATACGCTAAATTTTGGCTGCACGTGATGGTTTTCGCTGTATCTCTCTCCCTTATCTACTAGAAAACGTATGTTGCTTCTCGACTATCTTCACTACAAGATCTGGTAATCGCCTTTCGTGAGGCCAAGACCTGAGGAATGCCACGGACTCTAAAATAGTATCTCACACATCAAGATACAAAGGCAAGTAGTACCACCCTTTGCGTATCTATACCTCAAGTGCTTCATAACCATAACGACTCTATTCAGCCGCTGACCTCCATTTTCAATGATAAACAGTCTAGTACAGACAGCATGAGCAATGCATTAGCCCAAGTTTGATGTTCCAGTGGAGAGAGACATTAGCTCAAGGAAGACATAGCAAGACACTATCGGCCTCTACCTTTGACTCCGGACACGAACCCAGTGTTGGTTGGAGCGAAAACAACGCTGTCTACGGAGGAGGTGGCCAACTTTCACGTCCTTACCGACACCGGAAACCATCGACGTTTTTGATTTGTTTTGAGACTGAACATGAGGATATTCATCCCGAATCGAAAGGTCTACTAGTGACGAAATCCGCTTGGCAAAGTCCGATGGCAGAGTAATATTCGTATTGATTACACAGACCGCCTGAAACGCTGAATTGGATCACAAATGCTTCAGTAATTGACAATCAATGTCGGAGGATGAAACAAAGGCCCCGTACACCAACTGGACACTGAGTGTTAATTCCTTTTGGATACTTCTGCTGCGAAGGAGAAGCGGTGTAAAGTACTATGGTAATTACCACTCCTGATTTCCGTAACACGCCTTGTAGGCAATGATCTTCGTTCTGAGAAAGAGGAAATCCCGAATCTATCTCCATACACACTTTCCATCTCACAAGCTTGGCTACCACTACTTAGGAATCATTTGTAATTCAATGCTCTCGATTTCCGCCTAAGCAGTAGAGGTCAGGAAATACGTCCTCAGATAGTAAGATCATCAATATCACGCTATACGTTGTTAGGCGATGTGGCGTGTGGGGCTTTGGAATGCGCAGGAAAGTTGATAGGGTCTATCCACATCTGACAAGGCTTCTGGAGCGCTGATGACCCATCTGTTCAATTTCCACTACATTTCGTATTACTAATGGTAGAACAAGGGTCGTATTACTCGTTCGGAACAACACTGACCTTCAAAGAGTAGGTACCCTCTGGAAACTTTCCCGCCAGCAGCCCCTGCAACCTGTCTGGATCAATATATCGATCCTCAATAACTTGTTTGTTTTGCGTAGGCATCTCGAAATCGCGAAGATGCGTGGATACAGACAATCAGATCTGAGAAGATCGGGCGGGTGATTTGGCCTACAAAGGTTATGGGGGTAGGCTTGCGGGCTACCCGGCTTATATAGAACGAACAGCCGTCTTGTGGGGCAATGCAAGGGCACCGGCGATACGGCGGAAGTACATTTCGTTGACAATGCGCCTTTTTGAAATGCGCTAAGTACTCTGATAAATAAAGTAAGGTTTGGTGTGGACCAGATGCAAAGCTGCCCAGCTCGCCCACCAAAAGCGGGCGCAGATTGGCGATTGACACCTTAGCGCTGAGAAGTTATTTATCGTTCCTCGGATAAAGCTTATCCGCTGCAGCTCTCTGCGTGGGGCTTACTATGCCCCGTAGAGTAGATGTGTATATGTTTCCATGAAATCCTTGCCGGTAAATATTTACACTTAGTGACATGTTTGCAAGGTATGAAGACGTCAGCCTATTTCGAGCAGGCACTGTTCTATGAGCAGAGCCCCGCAACGGATCAGTTCTTCGAAATTAGGTCGTCTCAACTGTTCGAAGCGCTTGAAGGGTGTTCCTTCGTGGACGTCTATGTTCAATCGCCGCCATATGATGACCAAACTTCCAATGGGAAAAGGCCAGGGGACTTCTTGCGTAAAAACGATGCAAAGTCGTTAATAAAACTCAGTTCAGTACCACCATCACCAGTCGACTATCACCGCTATTGCAAGGAAGGACCTCCACGATACGTCGAAGCGTCCGGACTAAGACTCCAACGAGTATCAGATCCAGAGGGACTTAGCAGCCTAGCGAGTGTGAGTATTTTACGGAGAGACCTGGTGATCTGTGTTCAGGAACTAATGCGCATCCAATTGAAGGTGACCCGCGGTCATTTCCGTATATGGTACCTAAACCAACTATATGCACTGCCGTAACAAGAGACGGCAATGACTGACCTCAGGTGGCAGTTTCATTGAGCAGCGACACTCCTACAGTCGTCTACTCATGACTCGCACGCTCTTCGAGTCTTTGATGGAAGAATTTCACGTATTTCCCAAGTTTAGAGAGTTTGTGCTACTCTTTGGCGCAAAGCATGGGGAGCGTGAAATTGGACCCCCTCAGATGCGTTTCCGCTGGCTGCCAACTGGTATGGAGAAAGGTATCCGACCGTGCTGGACTGGATTCGGTATTCAATCTTGTCTGTTGCTTGGTATGATTGCTGATTCATGCAGAATTTGCATATGGGCTGAGATACGTTGAGCTTAACAATCGCAGCGTCGACGAGCCCTGGTCTATGCGGCAAATGGTGATATATCATAAATTCAAAGTGAAAGATTGGTCTTCAACTTGGATCTTGATCGCCGCATCACACAAAACACTGACCTCTTTCGATCGATATATTAAAAGCAACGCGGATCTGATGTCTTCTTCGCCTTTCGAACTCCATCTCATCATTCTTGATTCTGCATTGGCGAATTGGCGGTTGTACATTGTTAGCCTTACGGCGAGAATCGCTGAACAGGTGCGTGCAAGGTTCAAACGCTGGATGTAAAGCACTCTGCTCACTAAGAATACAGTCAGATCGAATTCTCGTGGCCTCTACAGACGACGTGAATCCAAACGTTGAGGAGCGCCAACGTTTCAAGGACTTCGAAGACCAACTCATCGATATACTTCTGGTGCTTGATACGACCAGCGATACGATCAAGAGTCTCCTTGAGAAGTGCAAACAATTTCGCCGTGACATTGGCAATATGCCACAAACCGTAGAGGACGATTCATACGATTCTCTGGAATGCGCTCTTCTAGAGAAGCAACGAGACGTACAGTCAAGTAGACGAAAAGTAGAAACGATACACAACAAGGTCCAGGGAACCACGGACTTGGCAAGCAGTATTCTTAGGGAAACGTTGGATAACATGCTGATATAGGTATAATTCTAGTTATCGAGTCTTCTGGATCTTGGCAATGGGTTCTCGCTCAAACAACTGGCAAAAGAAGCCCGCACAGAAAACATTGCGATGCGACAGCTTACAGAGAAAGGAACGGGGGATGCTGCTGCAGTCAAAGTGCTTACCATCATCACTTTGATATATCTCCCTGCTACGGTTGTATCGGTAGGATTCTTTCGGCGTCGTGCTCACCAGCCTAAGTACTCATGCGTTCGCAGAGTTTCTTTTCCACGCAATTTGTCAGCCAGGAGCAACACGGAAACGGAAAACAATTAGTGTTGTCCTCGAACGCATGGGTATTTGCCGCAGTCTCTGTGCCATTGACACTAGGAACCCTAATCGTTTGGTGGACGTGGGTGCATTGTCAAGCAGAATCATTGCGTTTGTCAATACCGGGGCTGTGTCTTTCAAAAGAGCAAAGCATGTTCACACGATGGCGTTTCAGGCAGCGTTCGCTAGACCATGATGCTTGAAATAGCTAATACCCTTGTGTCCATCACTGACTGGGACATTAGCTACCAGTCCACGCGCGGTTGCATGTGAAGTCTCGCCTGCGCAATCCAAGAAGTACTTGCGTCTTTCCTATTGGTTTTTTGAAAAGATAAGGGGCCAGTAGTTCGGGCATCGATACGACAAATATTTGAAAGGCAGCCAATCAAGTTCGAAGGCAGCCCACTAAAACTTACCGCGCTCCCATGCAACTTGTGTCTAGCCTCTGAATTCTCACGCCCGATTCTGCAGGGTAGATGTCGCCCCTTTCCAAACCAGCAAGATGGCTAAGGAAACTGCGCCCTGTTGAGCCGCATGTCAGGATGTACACCGTGAGACTGACCATATAACGCCGCCGTTTGCCTAGAAGCTGCTTCATAGTCTCCCAGACCCTTTTCAGCCCACTTCCGTTTCAGCCTTCATGTTGAGCAAATACTATCCAACTACTTTGAAATAGTGTACACGCATTCATTGATTATGCTAAATCATCACATCAAGTAGGTAAAGCGTTCCGATGACCACACCTCTTCAAGCGCCACACGGCAAGGCGAAAAGTGCGTATTATCTTTAAAAGTTTTGGACCTTCAAATCTAACTACCTCGATTGGTTCCTAGATCGACCACCTGAAGAACTCAATTTGGCCATCAGTGGTGGCGGTAGCATCGCCGAGAACATTGCTGGCGCAGGAGGTCCTCCAATCGTGCTTCACAGATCCCCGACTATTCAAAAGGCCTTCAACCCTACAGACGAGCTCCTACGAGCTCAGTCGTCGATTGACTCTCTTTCATCCAACCATGAGAGCATCGATCTAGAGGATTCAACACAAGATCTAGCTGATCTTAAGGGAGACATTGAAATTCCTGCGACCGTCACATGCTCCATACACGTAACGCTTGATTGCTCCCCAACTGCTCAAGCTACGGGGGACTTGATCGTTCATTATAGGGAGCCGAACAGCTACCAGGAAATTGAGAGGCTCGTGGAAAACCAAGTCAATAATGCACGCTCCAAAGCTCTGTCTGAAAAGCAGCTGTACTTCAAGTATGGAAACTGCACTCTCATTGGCGAGGACGTCGAAAGGATAGGTATACCACTAACAACACAGGATGATTGGGGTAATGTTTGTACCATACTCGTTTCCTTTTGGAAATCAAAGCCCCGTCGCCTCCTTCACCTCCACGTCTTTATGGACTACTTTTCATATCGGAGTCGAGCTTCGAGCGAGAAGTCCTTCGCAGGCACAAAAAGATCAGAGATGCTTTCTTTCATGGAACGAGCCTCAGATGGTAGGCGTTACTTTCCACGCACAGTGCTCATGCGATTCCTCACTCCTGGTAACATTCGAGAGATCGTCCTCCAGGATGCTCGTCTGGATCTAAGCATGAGAGAGAAAGAAGACTTCATACATAATGTGCAGGCGAAGGCACCTGATCTTCTAGCGATGTGCGTATACGCTGGGCTGAAGATGGAGTGCTTGAAAGCGTTGTTATGGAAAGGCCTTACAGATGCAGCTTTGCCTCTTGACTATAGTCATTGCTGTCACTCGGAATGCGAAGCGGAGTTTGACATCCTCATTGACAGGCAGGGTGGGTTCGGGAAGACAGCGACTTTCGACACAGTCGGCGAGCATCATACCTTTCATCGCAGTGTTGTCATACCAATACATTACCAGCCGGTTGACTTAGATGAGGATGCCTTCGTGATAGAAGGTCGTGAAAGGGATTGGGATAAGGATAAAAGAGGTACCGCTGGCGACAAGGACTCCCTTAAGTGGAAGTCGTGCTGTGGCCATGGCGCCTACAGCAACGTTTACCGGGTAAAGATTGATCGCGAACACCACAAACTTTCAAGGGTCAGTAATGCTACATCTACCATTGCTGGCAGGGCTAATGGACAGTAGGACAAAAACGCAGATTTTGCTTTGAAAGAGTTTAAGGATCTGCCTCAAAGGGGCGATGCCGATTTCAGCCAGGAACTAAGAATGTTGAACGAGCTTCGCAAATACCCACACAAATACATCGTCACACATCTAGCTACATGGACACAAGACGGGAAGTACTACATGCTCTTCCCATATGCGCAGTGCAACCTGAGCGAGTACATCGTCACACATCTAGCTACATGGACACAAGACGGGAAGTACTACATACTCTTCCCATATGCGCAGTGCAACCTGCGCGAGTACATGAGTTGGACGCAATTCGGAAATCCCTCAAAGAAAAACATCATATGGTTATTGAGGCAGCTCCGGGGCCTAGCCGAAGCGCTCAAAGACATCCACAACCTTCCGACGAGCGTGGCCCCTTCGTTCTCAGCACCCAACCTCTCTGCTCCTCTACCCGAATTACGGAAATCTGGGTGGCATCATGACTTGAAGCCGGAAAACATCCTTCTATACCGAGGTCCAGAAAACAAGCGTGGGACGTTCCAGATTTCCGATTTTGGATCTGGAAAGATACATACGTATCGATCAGGGAGTATGAATACCAATTCACCCAACGGGACTCCCACCTACGAGCCTCCGGAATCCAGATCTAAAGGTCCAACCTCACGGCCTTACGATATGTGGTCACTTGGATGTGTCTTCTTTGAGATTCTCATCTGGGCCGTCATGGACTTCCAGTCCGTAGAGACTTTTGCAGAGGAACGAGATGGCAGGCGCTATCCTGACTCCCAATCGAATGTTCAGGAAGATGATGCGTTCTGGCAAATGACTCCCAATGGCGAAGTCACAAGGCGCAAAGCTGTCGACGAATGGATCACAGATTTGCGAAAGAAGACCTCAAAGCCAGGACAACTGCCCTTCGAGAAGGTCCTCGATTTGGTGGTTCGAATGCTTGAAATAGAGCCACGGACTAGAATCACAGCACTGGATCTGTGGGACACAGTGAACAGGATTTACACGCAAACGAAGATCGACTTGAAAGATATCACTGACGAGTCATTGCCAGATGACACGAGTCCTGTAGCACCATCCTCAACTCTAATGCGATTGTCTCTAGAACCACCTGATCGTCGCCCCCAAGAGTCTCGCGACAACAGACCGTTTTCCCTGAATCCGAATCAGAGTTTTACTAGCAGAGGGAGAGGCAAGAGACATACTAATCCTCCTGAAGCGACGGCCGCACCAAAATTGAATCGCAATCAGTCCAACAATCAGCCCAAAACTTATAGTTCCGGAGGTGCAGAGTCTTTGCGGCCTCGCCGCCCATCGATCCCTTCGCCGAAAAAGAGCATGCACAATCGTAAAAGAAGTACAGATGAAGGGACATAACTTCATTCAAAATAAAAGGAGGTTGATGTTTATGCTTTCGGAACATCCTAGGCGTTTTCAATTATGATACCCGTATGCAAAGCGACAGCATTTAGCATTTGAGATGATAAAACGCATTGCTGGCGCAAAACCTTCTAAACGCATGAAAGACTTGATACGCACCATGAAAGTCGTTTCGTATCAAGAAGCCCGTCGGTAGCAGTGTCTTCGATTTTGGCAACTATCAATCCCCACTCATGTCTCCTGCCATACGCAGACAAGGCCGAAAGAAATGTGTGCTTATTGACTGCTGCGCTGGGTGCTCAAATACCGGAAGTTGTCATCATCAGGGCGGGACCATCAACAATTTTGACGCGGATGACCGAGTGTCTAATGATGTGTACAATCACAACGGTGAAATATAACAACGATGAGGCATGATCATTGAGTCCGAGGGTATCTTGGTCTAATCCGTTGACTCCTCGTCAGTAGTGACCTCCGATGTCTCCGAGTCCGTAACCTTATTTTTTCGTCTCATAGGCTTCTGCGAAACCTGTATACCACCTGCTGATCCAAAAAAGTCCTCCGTCCGCAGGCCCCGAACGTCCGTAGGTTTCACCACATCCATATCCGCCCCCGAAGCTTTCTTTTGTCTAATGTACTCTCTCACAGGAAACATAGCAGCATCTCGGCAGGCCTCTTTTATGTCACTCCCTGACATGCCTGCTGTGACCCGCACTAAGTATTCAAGATCGAAGTTCTCCTTGTCTACCCTTGTGTCTTTCAGAATGAGACCCAGTATACGTAATCTCTGCGGTGCAGAAGGCAGGGAAACGGCGAATTTCTTCGGCATCCGTCGTAATATAGCTTCATCGATGTCTTGTATTCGATTGGTTGCACCTAGGATCAGTATTCTTTGAGATTCCCCCTCGGTATTAGCTGATGTCAGACCATCCCAGTGCGTCATGAATTCTGCCTTGACCATTCCACTGGCTTCGTGTTCTCCACTTCTTCGTGTTCCTAAGACCGCGTCTATCTCGTCGATGAAGACGATACTTGGTTGCAATTTTCGCGCCAATGAGAAGACCGCATTGACGAGCTTGTTCGAGTCGCCATACCACTTTTCAGTCAGGGTAGAGATATGTAGATTGAGGAATGTTGCACCGCTCTCATGAGCCAAAGCTTTCGCGAGCATGGTCTTACCGCAGCCTGGCGGACCATAGAGCAGGACTCCAGAAGGCGCCGATAGCAGTGACGACGAATGAGAGTAGAGCTCTGGCATCGTTAGAGGGTAGATGACCGATTCTCGAAGCTCTTCTATAATGTCGCCGAGGCCCCCAATATCTGCACCATGTTAGGGTTATCACAACACACAGAGCGGCATGGAGCCCACCTTCGAATGCCACAGGTATATCGTCCGGTGCAACCACATCCATAGCGATCATCGCCTCGTAGTTATTGAGAACCAGATCCTCTTTTCTCGATCGCCTTATCCGTCGACCATCGCCACTGGTCGTTTCATCCTGCTCCTGTGGATCGAGTCGCCGTAGAATCGCGGCAGCTGCAGTTCTTCTTGTTACTGACTCCTTGTCATTTTCCAGATCGAGACGATTGAGTGCGTAGCGGACTAGATAATAGAACGATCCAGTCTATAGGTTGGGCGTATTAGAAACTGTGCAAATGATCACATAGACGAGAAAATTCCAAGATTAGATTGCTGTACGTACGGCTGCCGCTAATAAGAGCAGGTCTGGAAAAAGTAAGGACCAGCTCCTCTGTGACATGACTTGATGTGTGGTCCTTTTTTCCGTGGTACAATAGGTACACGTTTGGCAAAGACAAAGAACTTGGGAGGTTGAAGAAAGCCATGATGCTCGCGTTAGGCTCCGGGCTATAAGTACCTTCCATTAATAGGGGATTTAGGGGTGTTCTGGCGTTGGCTAGAACACCCCGCGCCGCCCTTTTCGTCTAAAGTCGAACGCTAAAGTATCGAGTGTCCGGGGCCTAACAGCTCGGCCTTGGCATTGATGGCGCTAAAATTAAACGCGAGCCTTATGTGGCGCGATTCCAGACCGCATTGTTTACACAGTTTTGCAAAACAGCAACGCCAAGCAGAACGATCGAAGTACAGTGACTAGGGAAGGAAGGTCTCACTATGCCAAAAGCAAAGCCAATTGCGTCGCTCTCGGGCCTGATCGATACCGACATGGAGGACGATACCTTAAACATGGAAGCCGGCGCGTTTCCAACACCGGACTCGAACCAAGAGAATGCGCCAGCCAAAAGAAAGGGTAGCAAAGGGAAGGCTACTTCGAAGAGATTCACAAAAGTAAAGCCTGCGTCAAGACGCGCCAGCGGCGAGTCAATTGCACCTAAAAAGGCAGCGCCCCCGAAGAAAGCCGCAAAAAGGAGGGCACCTTTGAAAGAGCAAACCAATGTCCAACAAGCTGAAGATACTGAAGAGGTAGACGAATTCGTTGACGAGAAGGAGCCAGAAGATGCAGTGATGGATGAGCCGGTCCAGCCCAAGCAGCCCGCGAAGCGAAAGGCACCAGAGAAGAAGTTGGGCAGGCCACCAAAAAAGAGCCCAATCCCGGAGGTGAATGCAATGGTGAAGGATGGAGAGTTCGAATATACACCCACCGCTGTTCGGACTAGGGGTACAAAGAAGAGTTCTGCAGCACAAGCCCAAAAGGCCAATGCTAGCAAGCGGCAAGGATTCGTAGAGCCACGGCAACATGAGAAGATCATCCCAGAGACCCAAGTGTCAGTGGATATAGACCCATCAGAGCTCCCAGAGGAAGAGGCAGAAGATGAGGATGCAGTACCCCAGTCAGTGTTCCGACGAACGAACAATGCTCGCAATAACACCCGCCAACGCCAGCTTCCTGTTGCAAGGAGGCGAGCTGGCAGTGCATCAGATACTGAACGAGGCGGCAATGATCCAGCCCTCAGACGCAAGCTAGGCGACATGACCAAGAAATTCGAGAACCTCGAACTTAAGTATACGAACCTCCGAGAAGTTGGCATAAAGGACGCGGAAGCGAATTTCGAGAAGTACAAGACACAGACGCAAGCCAAAGCCAAAGGTAGGAAAATGTACCGCCACTTCCTCCTGCAAGTGTTGACAGATTCTAGCTGCGGACGATTTGATAGCCTTCCTCAGAAAAGAAATCTCCACCCAAAGATCTATCTCCCAAGACTCCCGCTCTCTCCAGAAACAAATCACTATTCGCGACGCTGACCTAGCCAAAACGCAAGCTCTAGCAGACCAGCTTTCTTCCTCTCTCTCCGAAGCACAAAACGAGAATAAAGCTCTCCAAGCCAAGCTAGCCAATTCCCGCAGTGCTTCCGCAGCCGTTGAAAGCCTCAATTCGAGGACCCCTGGCAGTGTCATGAGAAGCAAGACCCCTGCCGCAAGGACCATCATGGTTGGAAGCGCCGAGGCAGCTCATGCGGCGCAAGTGGCTCAATTGAAAGAGGATCTGTATAGTGACTTGACGGGCTTGATATTACGTAGTGTGGAAATAGGGAGCGAGGCGGATGTCTATGATTGCATTCAGACCGGTCGCAATGGCAGTAAGTGACCCTTCACGCCCGAACAGAAAACACGAATACTGACTTGGGTTCGTAGCACTCCACTTCAAGCTCGCAATAGCCAAAGAAACAGACGGCGGCTACGAAAACACCGAATTCCAATACACACCGCGACTCGACAGCAATCGTGACCGTGATTTGATTGCACTATTGCCCGAGTACCTGACTGATGAGATCACCTTTTCGAGGACGAACGCTGCAATGTTCTATGGCCGAGTAGTGGAAACGCTGACGAAGAAACGGCGCGTCGAGAGCGAAGAATAGGGGGAGCATGGGGCTTCACCTTTGGCGTTTCGGTGACATGGTCAGCAGAACGGGCGTTGGGATAGGTTACGTGGTCCGATGTATCATTGTTGAACGGTGTGCTTGCACAAGTGAAAATCAGCCACGCTTGGTATCAGAATACATAGTAGTAGCAAGGGCTATCATAGAGCGCGAATTCTCCCAACACGAAACTCCAGACTAGCAAAGCACTCCCCTATCGGTGCTCAAGATGAACCGTAGTTGCGTAATCATTGGCTTTTAGATGGGCTCGAGTGCCTACTTTGTTGCTCGACTCGACGGCGTTCTATGCTCAAGTCGATCACACTCGCATCCAAGGCTGCCACTTAAATTGACACCAAACCTGGAGAGCATTATTTATTACGGGTATGTGGTAGCTGGTGCACAGCATCTATTATGTATCATCAACCTCCTTGCCCTTCAATGTCCCATTACCCTCAGCGATGCCATGCCCATTCGCTTTCAATTCCTCTTTGCCCACTCCATTCCTATGCTTCCCACTTCCCTTGCTCACATCCCCTCCAACTTCTACCCCACTTACAAAAACTTCACTCACAAACTCCAATCCCGCCACAAATACACACAATAAACTCGCAATACAAAAATGGCTGATACTAGTCCCAATGTCCAGCCAACTCCCTTCGTCCCTTACTAGCCAAAAGAAATTCATAGTCAGCACATCACTGATTGCCATTACAAACATGAATAAGCTACTCGGCGCAACACCTAGCCTTCGATTCAGTATACCTAGATTGGCACTGATGACAGCGAATGGCATAATGAGCTTCAACATGAGGAGCGCGCCTTGCGAGAAGGGATCGAAGACGGGGATGAGGCGGTAGACGGAGTCGAGAGAGAAGGAGGAGACGGAGGCGATGTTGCCGACGGAGAAGAAGGCGGATTGGATTAGGTAGAGGAAGAAGAGGGAGATGCGGGCGTCGGAGAGGGTGAGGGCGCGATAGGGCGTTGGCTTGGAGGCGGCGGCGTCGGAGGCGTCTTCCGAGGGTGATTGGAGTTGAGATGAGATGTCTGTGGCGGCGGTGGAAAGAGGTTTTACGGCTATTGTCGGTGAGGGTGGAAGAGAGGCATTGGCGGTTTTGCTGTAGTTGTAGATGTGGTGTTCGAGACGCACCCAGGTCACAAGGGTGGCGCAGAAGGCGAAGTAGAAGAGACCTTCGTATGAGATGGTGAGGATGATGAAGAATGGGGAGAAGGCGAGGAAGATGATGGCGAGGCGGTGGAGGTAGTGGTTATTTGGTCGAAGACTGTGGAGGAACGGCACAGAAAGCGATGCGACTGGAAAGATGCAATCAGTAAGTGACTATTGGTGGAATGGATTTTCATACTTAGGACCATCCAAGCCATAACCTGATTGCCAAGGGGCAAGCCTCGCTTGGCTTGGATGGAGGTGACGCTTGACCTTGTAACGACCATGGCCAGCACGATCAAACCGACTTGGATTCCCAGTACGGTCCTTGAGAGACTATCGAGTGTTGTGGAAGATTGTGATCTACTCCCCGTCGGAAAAAGGATGCTTTTTTCGAAAAGTAGGTATAAAACACCGACCGACCCCATCAAGAAGCCCCCAGGTAATCTGAGGCAGCTATGATTAGTATGCGATGTCCGACAGAGAGCGGAATAATCAGACCTTGGAGGCCCGGACAAAGTTCAAGTGTAAGCCGCAAAGAAAGCACTAACTCACATTACATTAATGTTCTCCACCTTGAGAGCAGGCAAAAGCGTAAACACGCTCATTGACTGGCAAGCAACAGCCCATGTCGCAATCAAGCCCTTATTATGCATTATGAATTCACGCCCATAAATCATAGGCCAAAATGCAGCCGCTACAAAACAAATGGTATACACCGTTCGATGAAAATAGGATAATACCTTCCGAAATCAGTCAAAGATTCCAAGGGTATAATAGTAAGACTTACAAGGGCTTCTAAGAAACCTACAAAGGCCAACGCCTTCATTGCCAGAAACAATTTTTCCTTTCTGGATGAGACACCCTTGAGAAGAGCTCGTCCACCCAGCTGTACGGCATCTCTTCGCGCCGCAACTTCTTCCCAAAACAGCGGTGGGAAAATAGCGTAGAGGTAGTATGTCATTGGTGCCTTACGCACCAATAAAAAGGAGAACAAAGCCACAAAGACAGCACCGAAAGAAGCGGATGTTGCAAAGGTCCTCGAAGTTTGAGTCTTGCCATGTAATACATGCATGTCAATGACAGTGGTAAGGGCAAAGGCAATCCAGCCCAGGTAGCCAGCACTGACGAGTGCTCGCAGAAAGAGCCAGTCATATGTCTGAAGATAGCGGAGCCCGTCAAGACCCACATGAAGGAGATCTTGGCTCATCTTGATTGCTTGCTGATACTGTCCCTGGTCGATGGCTTTCTTAATCTCCATCACGCGATGTTCCACTGAGTGCTGCACATCCCCAAGTGGAGTATAGGCTTTGTAGCGGAGTTCGATTGCTTTTTTTTGTTCCTCTTTGACACGATACATTTCGAGTACACCTTTGGCGTTGGCTAATGCTGCCTCTGCTCTTTCCTTTGGATCTCCCGCTACGTACGGAAGTGGAAGCTCACCCACAGAGTTGACTGGATAATCAAGGCCAGCTAAGTAAGCCATGAGCGCTGCAACATCTGCCTGATCAACGTCGTTTCGCTTTACTCGATTAAGGCCCCAATCTGAGGAGAAACCATCCTCATGTCCAGTGGCATTTCCCGTTGCGCTGATGATAGGCTTTGCAACACCAGCGCCCCAAGCGACTAAGGGTGTTCGAGTATTGTCTGGATGGCCATCCCCGTGGCTGCCCCAATCGCTCATGCCATGGTCGGCAGTGAATACAAAGGCTGTCTTGCCATCGCCATAAAATTCGTCAACGATCCTGGTCATCTCCTTGACTCCTTGATCGACGATTTTGATATTGTGGAGGTATTCCTTTGAGTAAGGTCGGTACGCATGTCCGGTCGTATCCAAACCAAGCAAATGAAGAAAAAAGACGTTCTTGTCTTGTCGGAGGGCATGGTCGAGAGTGGAATTTTTGGCGGCGGAAGCGAACAAAGTTCTAACCTTGTCGAAGACCCATGTGTCCAACTGTGTAGCATCTGCTCATCATCAGCGACTTCCAGTACAAACCTACGCTCGTGGACATGTACCCTTTGTAAAGTCCTCGAACTCTTCTCCATAGGTGTCCGTGTGTACTCTTCCTGGGACGGCCCCCTCTTTGAACATTGGCAGAATATCTGGGCTACCCCAGCTCCAAGTATGCCGGCTTCTGTTGAACACGCTGTCAAAGTTGACTGGATTGAGCTTCCAGCCCGTAGTGACTGAGGACACATCCTCGTACAGGCCCGCTATCAAAGCAACGTGGCCAGGCCTAGATTCTGTAGGTACTCTTGTATGGGAGACTCCAAAGGTACCACTCTGGAGAACACGAGACCGTATAAAGGGAGCCAAAGGACGGGGCTCAAGGGCGCCGGGGGCATTTGGGCTCGATGGGGATGGGTCAGGGAACGACTGGAATGCCTTGTCGGCTCGAAGTCCGTCTCCAACAAACAGAACAAGTCTCTTGGCTGGTGCCTCAGCTCCATTGCTTCTCTCCACTCCGAAAGAGCTCATACCATGGACAATTGGGCTGACGAAGTAGATGTCGAAGATTGAAGCAATGTAGGCTATGTGGAAGACCACAGCCACCCCAAGGAAGCCGAACCTCCCGAGACGCGCCATCGTAAGGAGCGGAAGATGATCAGCTCATCAGATCAAAGTAGACCGTGAGGCCAAGTCCAATTGGAACGATGGCCATGGAGCCGATGGGAGCTTCGAGGCGCGAAGACAATTTGTCTATGTCTCGAAGACGCAATCGCACGCGAGAAGTTCGCCTGATCTTGCCAATCTCACGACTCGCGTTAATGCCTCCGAATAAGTCCTGTGTTGACACCAACAACATCTGCCACAATTTGTATATCAAGACAGAGCTAATAACTCAGCAGGTCATCCGTAGAACAGGGCATACACTGGTCAAGCTACCTCGACGAATATCTCCTTCTTGTTACTCCCCTCATCCAGCGTTAGAAGTGATCAATTTGGATTCTGTACATCAATCTTTGATATATGGTATTAGCCTTCAACAAGTCGCCCTTATTCGCAGGCTTCAAGCTATACTGCTATTCGCAGAAGACATCTGTCTCATTCAGTTTCCGACGCAGGATGGCTTCCATAGTGAATCCGCCACGCGATCCCAATACGCTATCAAATTACAATAATTTCGTTACGACACACACAGTTGCAAACTTCAGTATTGATTTCGAGAAGAGGAGCATCAGTGGCAATGTCATATTAAGCCTCAAATCCATCACTGATGCTGCAGCTAAGGAGATCCTGCTCGATACCGATTACCTAAAGGTGGAAAATGTCGAACTGAATGGTAAAGCCCCCAAATGGGAGCTACTACCAAGATTGGAACCCTACGGGTCGGTATTAAGAATATCTCTTGATAAAGGCGTGAAAAATGGCGATAGTGTGGACCTTGACATACAGACCGAAACCACAGAGAAGTGCACAGCCCTAGGTTGGATGACGCCTGCTCAAGCAAGGAGCGACCATCCGTACATGTATACTCAATGCCAAGCCATCCACGCTCGTTCCATCTTTCCTTGTCAAGACACGCCTGACGTCAAGTCTACTTTCGAGTTCAACATCAAGTCTCCTTTACCAACCCTTGCTAGTGGACTTGCCACTGGTATCAAAGACCTTGATCAAGATAGCGCCGCGGTCGGCACGAAGCTGTATTCATTCAAGCAGGAGATACCAATCCCGAGCTACCTTTTTGCCCTTGCCAGTGGAGATATTGCTAAAGCAGGTATCGGTCCGAGAAGCGTTGTTGCCACCGGCCCTAAAGAAATTCAGGCAGCCAAATGGGAACTAGAAGGGTCAACCGAGAAATTCATACAGACAATCGAAGGTATCGTTTTTTCGTACCAGTGGGAGACATATAACGTGCTAGTCCTCCCGCCGAGTTTTCCATATGGAGGGATGGAGAACCCCGTCTTCACATTCGCTACCCCGACTCTTATATCTGGTGACCGCGAGAATGTCGATGTGATCGCTCACGAGCTCTCTCATTCATACAGCGGCAACCTGGTTTCAAATGCGTCATGGGAACATTTCTGGCTCAATGAGGGTTGGACCACGTATCTGGAGCGGCGAATACAGGCTTCGGTGCAGGGCGAATCACATCGAGACTTCTCTGCGATAATTGGGTGGAAAGCCCTGCAGGACTCCGTTGCAGAATTTGGGGATACCCACGAATTCACCAAGCTGATTGTAGATCTGAAAGGGAAGGATCCTGATGACGCCTTCTCCAGTATTCCGTACGAGAAAGGCTACACATTTCTGTCTTACCTCGAAAAGCAGATTGGGAAGGAGAAATGGAACAAATTCATACCTCACTATTTTACCACATTCGCGCGTCGCTCACTGGACTCTTACGACTTCAAGGCGAATCTGCTGTCATTCTGTGAGTCTGATGCCACCGCCACAGCTGCTCTGAACAACGTAGACTGGGATGCCTGGTTCTACACACCAGGCTTACCTCCAAAGCCCGACTTTGACACCTCTCTCGTCGACATCTGCTACGATCTTGCTGCCAGATGGGAAGAGACCAAATCAGACAAGTTCGAGCCCCACGCCCAGGACATCAAAGGATGGACTGCGAATCAGATAGTGGTTTTTCTAAACCGCGTTCAGGGTTTCGCAACTTCACTAGACAAGCAAGCAACGCAGGCTATGGGCACAACCTATGGTTTTGCAAAGAGCAGTAACGTTGAAGTTGTGGCTCGCTACTTCCAGATTGCATTGAAGGCGAGAGACGAGTCAATTTATAATCCTACTGCTGAACTACTGGGCAACGTTGGGAGGATGAAGTTCGTGCGCCCCCTCTTCAAGCAGCTCAACGAGGCCAATCGCGCGCTGGCGATGGAAACGTTTGAGAAGAACAAGGATTTCTATCATCCTATTTGTAGAGCGATGGTGGAGAAAGACCTCTTTGGGAAAGGGAGTAAGGAATCAGGATAGGAATTTAAGATATGCATTACCAAAGATGGAATCATTCCTGAAAGTGAGAGAACGGAGCAAATTTCATGCATAGGGAGCGAGCCTTTCGCCATTCCACCACCGGAGCGCCACATGGTTACTAAGTCTGAAAGACTCGCTCAGAGAAAGAGTCTTGAACTGTGTTCTCAAGCAGCAAAAGTGGATTTCTAATCATCACACGAGCGTTGTGATTGTGACTTCCAAGGTGTTTACGCTGCCAAATACCCAAAAAGTCGGCCTTCATACGTGACCATGCGTCTACTTCTCTCCCTTACCTCGACATAGACGTAAGTCGAGATCGGAATTTTGAGGAATTGGCAAGCCACTACAACGCACCTCTACCGCCCGCTTAAAGCTCCTGATACCGCCACCGAGCGCACAATAGACAGATACGATCAGTGCTGACAGTGCCGACAGTGCCAAGACATGAGGTTGGCCATGTAGTTTCATAGTTGGAAAAAACGGTCCCAAATAGGTAAGGTGCTTCAACGTCACGTCGTGCTGACCGCGTCTACACAGTCTGTGGCGGCAAGGTGGGTGGCGAATATAAAATTCTTATCGATAGCGCGCTACGAGTGGTGGCATACGATTCGATACCGGGGCACCGGGGATGTGAGGGAATATGTGGGCTGTGAGAAACGCCATGCGTCTATCTGTGGTACCTCATGAAGTTGGACGATGCTGTTCATGACACCCTGTGATTGTTTCTATCAGTCTAAGCGGTCTGCCGAACGAGACATAAAGACGGAGTTTTGCTGTTTTGAGAATTCTTGTTATGTGCAATGGAAAGGTAAGTAGCTACGATGATCTTGAATTGGTACTAGCTACTTTGGAGAGTGGATGTTGAATATGTAAGCATGAAGCAATTCTGTTCATCTTTCAATCACACATGGCACATTCGTAACATCGTGTAATAGCAACGAGACAGTCGCCATCCAACGGCCACATAGCCAACCACTTTTCGTGGCACTGCCTCAGAATAGGCACCAATCCGCCGCTCAACGTATTATCTCGCATCCTTCATCTGGCTACTACTCCCCGTCATATCCTCAAAGTCCAATGTAAATTCATCTACTTCTCGAAATTTGGCGGCTAACCGTTCCATCTCCGCCTTCGCTTTACCGTCAATAGCCAGGGTTTTGGCCCTGCCACGAGCAGTAGGCGCTCCGTAATCGTCGCTGATAGCATCATCTTCACGGTCATTCTCATTTTCTGATTCCACTGCGGTCTTTCGAGTATATGTCTTTGAGACTCTCTTCGATTTTCCGCCTGTCCCTAGCTTGAAACCCTGGTGCTTTGCTTTCGCTGCGCTCTTCTGGACAGGCATCATTGACTTCTTGCGTCGCATTTTGCTGGTGGCGTGGAAGCTCAATTCATCCTCGTCTTCACCAAGACCAGTGTTGTCAAGCTCGATATCACTGCTGCTAGGGATGTCGTAGTCGCCTTTCGGTCTAGGGCGCACTCGCCGCCGCGGAAGCAAATTTTGAAGATTTGCTGTTGTAAGCGGCTTCGATGCCGCAGGTCGGACTGGCGAGACTTGGGTGGAGGTGGACGAGAGTGGCGAAGGGGCTGGAGAAAGCTGCCTTCGTAGAGACTGCTGCATAGGTTTCGCTTTGCTGGCGGCTTTGCAACTTTTAACGCGAGTAGCTTTTGTGTTCGATTCGTGTGGAGGACTGCTGCTCTGAGGCGGAGCGAGGGTATCATCAAAAATTTGAGGCTGCGGAGTTTGGGTCGGTCGAAGGCGTGGGAGGGTTGGTTCGGGGTATTCCTCTTCTCCAGGTATGTCCTCCGGCTGAGAACTCTGTGACGATATTACAGAGGGCGAAGATGGAGCTTCGAGTGGCTGTGATGTTGGGACTTGGACTTCTGGTGTCGCCAATTTGCGCTTTCGCGAGCCGGATATTTGCTGTGATGAGGACTTTGATTGTACGTTTGTTTGTGACAGTGACTTAATGAGAGGCGTGGATTCGTCGTCGGGAAGAAAGTCGTACAAGTCGCCTTCATCTAGTGAATCCGAAGCATTGTTGTGGGCCTGGACCATCTGAAGTAGACTGGGCTGTCTTGGTCTCTTTCTGAATGTAGCAGCGCCCAACATCGACGACTGGAATTGCGGTGTCCCTGGCACCCTTGATTCCATTCCTTGACTGCTTCGACGCGAAGCAGGATGTCCCAAGCTATTCGCGGACGGCTGTCCTGCCGTCACGGTCTTCGCAGGTATCGATGATGGAATTAGCACGTGAATTGCCTGCGACGTGACCCTCTTTGCCTTTTCCTCTGCTGCCCTCGAATGATCCGCTTCTCTGACTATTCTCGATAGCGCGGCTCTTGTTTGACCAGACGGAGGCCTCAAACGCGTCGACCCAATATCCTCGGGAGGCAACGCCCCAGACATCGTGTAAATTTGCGCCGAAGGAGTCCTTCGGCTTGCGCCTATCCTCTTCTTCACCACAAGCCCATCGCTATCATCGCTGCCATTTGTGACGCGTCCTGAAGATTCCGGAGAGAATATATCCTGCTGCTTCTGCGCTGCTGAAGGTTCGAGTGTTGGTTTGGCGACGCGCTGCTGGACATTGACGGGGACTGAAGGCGCGACTTTGTAGCGCTTTGGGCGAGGCATTGCGTGGGCTGATGAGGTCTGGTTTCAGCACTCCGTCCCAATGCGCTGTTTGGCAAGAAGGTGAGAAAATCCACGAACTGTGACGTTGATGATTCAGGACGCGTCGGTCATGCGAGTTGTCTAACCCGAAGTGAATTTAGCGATTGCAAAATTCATGCGAAAGCTTGGCATAATAGATCCATGCCACACTGACATGATCCAAATATTCAAAACCTATTATCTTAACAAGTATCCTGTCCATTTGGAATCGCGATACAAATTTATCGATATTCTTTCGAAATTTCGTAAGTGGTACGAAATCTTGTATCCCTTATAATTTGATTATTCCTTAATAATTTCTTATATACTTAACAGTGCTATAGTCGTAGTAGTTATCTCTTTACTTTATATCTATCAAATATATGATGAAGAGTTATATTACTACGTTGAACCTTTGGATCAGATGTGTGTGGCACGGATCGACATTGCCAAGAATTCGCAAACCTTTTGAATACGCTGAATAACCACAACCCCGAGGCCGCCCAAGCTGCACGCATGTAAGATTTGTGACCATTCACAGCCAATGTATGATTTGCTTCGTCTGAAGTTGGATGGCGAGAATAGCTCTTTGAAGTCTCCGGATACTTCTTCTTGATAAAGTCCCACAACTCTCGTAGTCTAGAACAAGGCATCTTCCAAAAGACCAGGATGCTGGTAACCAGCGTACTTCCAGCAGGCTACCTTTCAATGCTGAAAGAGATACCAGGTGGCTGTAGAGGAGACTTCAGGCCCCTATGACCAATTCATATTATTTGGCGACAGCATAACCCAACAATCATGCAGCCAGGACGGGGGCTTCGCGTTCAGCCCGGCACTGCAAAATGGTACGTTTCTTAGGAATTGAATAGATCTGTCATCCTAAGCATGAGTAATGATTGTCACGACCTACTGACGATCTTCTGGCCTTCATACGGAGGCTAGATATCATCAACAGAGGCTTCTCGGGTTATACTACGACGATGGCTCTAGATGTTCTCCCAAGATTCATGCCAAAGCCACACCAAGCGCATGTCCGATTCATGGTGTGAATGATATAGGATCTCCAAGTCTGCAATAGACTGATCAAGACCATGCAGGCAATATTTTTCGGCGCCAACGACGCCTGCTTACCCGGAAGTCCAACGGGCCAGCACGTACCACTCGCCCAATACAAGCAAAATCTTCGAGACATCATACAACATCCCAGCGTCACAGCCCAAGACCCTCGACTAATTCTCTTGACTGTTCCACCGGTGTGCGAGTACAAGCTCGAAGAACACAATCTGGTCCAGGGTATGAAGGATCCTACTCGAACAGCAGAGTATACCAAGAAGTATGCAGATGCGTGCCGCGGAGTTGGAGACGAGCTTGGAGTCGCTGTGCTCGATGTCTGGTCCATCATGATGGCGAAGACTGGGTGGAAGAAGGGCGAGCCTGTGGTTGGTTCGAAGAAGGTTGAAAGGAGTATGGTGCTTGATGACTTGTTGGTTGATGGTGAGCGGCAGTTCTTACGTGAAGGTTGACTGCGTGACTGATAATATATCATAGGCTTGCACTTTAAGCCGTCTGCTTACCGCATCCTGTATGACTCCATGATGGAACTGATTTGTCAGAGATGGCCTGATCAGAATCCTGATGACACACATTTCGTCTTTCCGACCTGGGTGAAGCTCCTGGGTAATTAGTCCATGGCGAAACATTTTACACAACGAAAACAGAAATCAAACTCGTGAATCCATCTTCTTTTTGCCGACAAAGGAGACCAGGTGTGGGCAAATGCATTTCAAGTCCAACAAATCCATCGACCTTTACAACATTCATTTCCTTGTTCCCTTCTATAATTCTTCCCAGCCGTTCTCTATTCTTCAGACATTGCCTCCAGTAAACCCACCACCCTCTGTGAGACCCATATTGTCGCCTCTGCTACCTCCATTTACATTCGTAGTGATTTCACGGTACAGTGTCACCTCAGGATCATAGATAGGCAACTGGTCAGGGGTAGAGGGAATAGTGACTCCGTTGCTGACAACCGATACTGTGGGATCGGTGACTTCTCCACGTGGACGCTCGGAGCCATCACCCTATACGCAGAATCTTGTGTCAGAAGTTGGACGATCGGGGGCGTGTGCCGAAGTAGTCAATGAATATTCGAGACTCACCACAATAACCTTCCAGTGCAGATTCTTCTGTAGGTAGGGGATCACAACGTCCGGTGTCAAGCCTGCAATATCTCGAGCAAGGTAGCGCTCGAGCAAAGCTATAGTCAGAGGGATTGTACCAGTCACTTGCAGACTGTTCATTTGATCCCTCTCGCATTTTTCACAACCAGTATCTGGAGAATCGCGGAGCACGGTGAACGTACCCACGTGGTTGTCATCCTTCCGTCATTGTCGGGAATTCTCGCTTTCAATGTCACCATTGAAGAGGAGGACGTGGAAAGTTTCACCCAACGCGTGCTTTTGGGCTTTGGGGTTGGTGATCCACTCCAGATAGTGGCTCTTGAATGCTAGTGCTTTCACATCCGGCTCTAAAAGGCGTCAGTAAAGTAGTTCAAATCATCATGTCTAAATCTGCTCAGAGCCTGTGAATCCTCCAGGTCGTGAGTTATTAGCCCACTTTGATAGAATGTCGACGCGTTTTTGATGTCTGTCAAAGCAGCCTTCTACTTTTGTCCATCACCGACAAGATGAAAGCCAAAGAGAGGGTGGAATTGGGACCTTTCAGCGCCTCAAGGATAGCAGTCCTATATTCGCGTCCAGAAGTGAACTTCCATTCCTGAGTTTCCGGGTAGCCATAGCCCCATACTATGGTTCGTCTCGCATCGTTCGAGGTCGAATAGCCTTTCGCGTTCTTGCGACATGGTGCGAGCTCGGTATTGATTGTCTTTACTTCGCCAGGTTTGGTAACACAAGTGCCAAGAGCGCTCTCGTTCTTTTGTGAGGTCACGAAATGATCCGGGTGCTTGCCATCGTCAGGATGCAATCCTTGCCGTATCCCAAAGAGACGATCAACATTCCTGTCAAATACAAGACGTCAATCAAATGTCTACTTTCGACCACTGATCAAACAAGAGATCCCCAGACAGTTTCAAGATACAAGGCGCTGTGTTGCCAAGAAAGTAAAGCAACGGCGGCGGTGGACTCACGTGTGGTGAAGCCAGAACACAGGGCCCAAGCCGGCGTACGCTATATCACCTGTGTGGCCCTCTCCTCCCACTTGACCGTGTATAATGTCATGCAGATTTTCCAGGCTCTCATAGACAGCGGGCTTCCCTTGAAGCCATTTCTTGCTACGGAAAGGGCCATACTTCTCGTAAGATGCTACCAGAAGAAATGTTTGTTTGCGAAGGTTGGCAACCCCAATTCGGAGATAGCTCTCGATCTCACCGTTTACAGACTTAAGAGTCCGCCGATCCGGGCAGCGGACGGTAGACGCGTACCTCAGCATCTTAATAAGTCTTAGCAAATGACACTGATTGCGCTCCGCAGGGTCAAGCTGTAGTATAGACGTACCCATTTATCTTTGAAACCCTGGTCTTCAATGCCATCTGCGGAATTGTACTTGCCTGGAAAAGTGAAGGCAAAGATTGGGTTCTTGAAGGGGAGTGTTTTTCCGTTCGACCCTGGCTGGACGATCTTGATCTATTCCGTTGATAGGGAGACAGGGGAATAGTCTTGTCCATCGTGGGGTTCAAATGTCCAATCCCAGTATGGCATGCGGAAATCTCGAGCTGCAGCTTGATAGCGAGCTTTGGCTTCCGATTTCATGTATTCGTCGGCTTTTCCTTGTACGAAACCATGCAATATCTCCTGCAAAATCCGCATATTAGCACTGTTTCTCTTAAGAGAATATTTGGCTCCAACAAAGAAATCCACGAATCTGCGATCTGATAGTAGGACAATTGTTCTCTGTCGCTTTGCTTCTAGAATTCAGCCAGTGCCAGAAAGTATAGATTCCACTAGTCTAGATGATTCTCTTCGAGATCTCGTAGTTCAATTCGAAGTGGCACAGAACCTATGTAGCATAAGTTTCAAAAAGCAGGTGGGCCAACCGTAGGAGAAGGCCAAAACCTACCGTCCGACTTGTTGCCTGTGGGAATGCTACGGATGGCATAAGGCTCCGGGAACATATTGACGATGTAGCGAATGTCTAAGCGATGCTGTGGAGATGGCACACCGAAGCTTATTTGGAGCCTTCAGGCATGCTACGTTCCCGGGGGAATTCAAAGGCTAGCAGGTGTGCTTTCATACCCATTGCTGGAAGAGAGGATCTGGATGATGTCCAAACGGCATTGAACTGTTTTAGCTGGCTGTTTACAAGCCACTGCCACGCACGCATTATGCTTCTAGACTCCATCTCTGATAAGTGGCCGCCAATGAAAACGAAGAGAAAAATCAGGCAATTGCTTCAGCTCAGGTGTGGACAGATGGCTTGCAGATGGTCTCAATGCGTTTTGAGGATATGGAGAAAAGCAGAAGGCATCGCTCGACGTATCAGGTTAGTGTTGCAATCGCTAATGCAGGGTGGAACGGCCAGAATGGCATTCGTGATGACTTTTTAAACCGTGCATGTGCTAGTTCTGTTAATTAGCACATGGGTAGCCATCACAGATCGTGAGTGGTGATACTGTTCAGTAAACCATGCTGGATCTCAGTCCTGGATTAGAATAGATATCCGGAGTACTAGACACTGTCAAGATGTCTCTTTTGGAACAAGAAATCAACAACACAGTCCCTATTTGAATGAAGAGTCGATTGTCTTCAGAGAAGGTCTTCCCGAGTGGAAGTCGGGCCCCCAAAGCACTCTCAATCCCCGCTCTCAGCTTGTCTGGAAAAGCCACATCAAGCACTGCGACGCATTTCACAAAAATTGTGCATCAGCCGAGGCCTTACTGCTAGTTTTGAATCTTTCTGTATTTCTGCATGCGTGGAGCACATCTGGCATACGATTATTGTACACATTATTGGACAGCAAAGCTACCAAGACGCGATAAAGGCCTGCCCCCAGCCAAAGAATCTCCCAGAACATTAAAGGCTACATGCAGAAGCCTCCTCATTCCGTGGCGGTCGAAGATTGCTTTTGCTGGCTCGAATTCATCCATCCAAAAGCAGATGCTCCACCAAGAGGGTTGGAAGACTTCGATTTGCCGCTCACCAGTGGTTTAGCATCACCAGAGAAGGACCTCCTATCGGCATCTGGATTCGTATTCTCATCGGTTGCTGACTTGGGTGTGTCGGCGAAGCGCGAAGGCGCAGCATCGAACCCAACAGGCTGTTGCGCAGATGTCGAGCGAGAAGTGTTCGTTCGCGATGGCCGCAATACTTTCATACCTCGACCACGTCCTGCTCGGTTGTACCCGGTATTTGATATCGAGCCCGAAGCTGACGCCTCTGGTCGAGTTCCTTGAGTCGAATCGCGTCTCCAAGAAGAGCCCCAGACGTTGCTGTTCTCTAACCTCGTAGGTGTATCAGGAGTCGTGCCGTTTGTCAAACTCTCGGAGTCCTGGTTATCGGTATTGACCTGTGTTGTAGGCGTGGACTCGTCGTTAGCGCGCTGTAAGGAGGACTTTCTGCCTGAGCCAATCACTGACGGCGTAGAGCTCAGAGGCGGTGGTGGCATGGTGTTGGCTGAAGCTTCTTTGTTTGTCCCTTCTGTGGGATCCTCAGAGTTTTTGTTCGGCTGCCCCATCTCCGGCTCTTTCGATTTCCCGTTGCTTTTCGCGCTCTCACTCGCCTTATTAGACAAATCCGCGACTGATGATTCGAGGGATCCGTCTGTCGCATAAGTTGTCTGTAGGCTTTGGAAGGAGGCGGTTCTCTCTGGACGAACCAGAGGCACAGAGAGCTTGTTGCGATCATCGTCGAACAGTGTAAGGCGATCGAGGGAGAAGTGTATATCAGCATTTTGTGCTCTGAGTATGTCGCACCCAATGAAGATTTGGATCGCGTCTGCCTTGCATTGCAGGTCTTGAACCATGAATGTGTTTGTGAGAGTTGGAAGAGAGGGTGCGGGGCTATTTGAGCGTGCCGATGATTGTTGGATTGTAGCTTCTGGAAGGTACACTGGAAGCTTGATCATGCGCTGTCCTTCACGGTCTGTGGTTATCTGACTTTCGTACCCCAGCTGAGATACCAAACCAAGGTCCAGGATTGATTTGTACGACCCGGTACAGACTGCCGCATAAAGCAAACCCTCGTTCGAGAAGTTGGTGTCCAGCCAGCAACGAATGATTGATGGGACTGGGCCTAAGATGAACAGGCCAGGGGGAGGACCCAAGGGAACGAAAGCGGGCACAGCAGCAGATAGCGGACGAGGCTCAAAACCGAAGGTGCTTGCTCGGGCCGAGTGAGTGGAGCTTTGTCTGCCATCAGACTTATGTGACGTAGAGCGTTCACTCATAGGATGGCTGCCAAAAGCACTACCCGTCCTCATCGGAAGGAAGTCCGTAGACGATCGGGAACCCTGACCAAAGTGTCCATGCAGAGCGCTCTCGTCGAAACGAACACTGTTGGCTCTGGAAGCACCTCTTCTAGGTTCGTCATCCGTGTCTAAGTGTAAGCTTCCCATCATATTGCCAGGTTGGTCTTGATCAAAGTTCTTGAAGGCTTCTGCAGCAGGATTGTAGCCTTGATCTATGAGGTTAGGAGTTAGCATATCACTGACGACGAGGTGTGAGCGCCAAATACCTTGCTGTGGAGTTCCATTCAGGATGCTGGGAAATGGAGATTGAGTACCCCATGCAGACTTGCTATCCTGACGTTGCTCGAGACGCATAAGGCGGTCAGCATGCTCTGCTTGTGTTGCGTGCACATTCCTCATCTCCGTCTGCAAGCGCCAAAGGTCGTCTTTAGAAGCAAGACCGTGCTGCGGATCCATCCCCAAGTGCCTCAGAAGGGAAGGCGCGGGCAACCGTCCTTGTGTTGAGCGTCCTCGGTCATCTATGCAATTACGAGCCTATAGCTGCGTAGATGTGTTCGATATGCTAGATGGAATCTTGATGTTGTGTTCGATGTGATGGGCGTAGTCTCAGTACACCTCCTCTAACTCCCCCTCCCGTGTACGCCAGCGGCGTGAGGCCGTCCGCCACCCCGACTAGGCTCGTCAGTCAACACTCTCTCGGAGGTTGGGGTGGAGCATACCTCCAACCCTGCTTCTCTAACAACTTGACAAAGACACTGTTGCTCGGTAGCTGCTAGCTGAGATGTTGATCTCTAGATCTTAGTCCTAAATTGTAGGAGGTACGCGTTCGGACGTTAAAGACAGAACCAGCCTGGATTGAGGTGTGTAAGGTAGTGGAGTAAATTAAGAAGTTGTAAAAGCGTGTAGCCGGCTTGTGTTGTGGTCGTTACTGTCACACTTTGATGTACCTCCGCAATAACAAGAGTAAGTCGGGCAAGAGAGAAGAGGCTGTCTTCTAGACTGTATAGCTCCGGGAACAGGTGAGTTGGATTACAAACAAGTTTACAGGATCTAAGAATGTAGTGCAGAGAGATCACAAAGAGTTGGATATCTATAACCACATGGAGGAACGTGGATGGCAATATGCCTGGAGTTCTACGGTAGCCAACTAGAATACAAGCGCAGAGAGCAGCTTCCTTTGTGCGATGTTTGCTGCTCTGCAACCTGCTCGGTTTAGATGGCAAAAGTGCTTATGCACAGCTTAATCAGTCGAGACTTGATCGATCTTTGTGTGAACTGCTGACCTCTATTTGCCCCTGCGCTTCTTGAAGCTCGGCCTACCAGGGGGTCTGGACTCGCTCGCACATGCTTTTCCCCGCAAAGATTTTCTTATATATTGACCGAGCCTCTACACGAATAATCGCTCTCGTTGCGTGGACTCCTCAGATCAATTACACACTGCTCTATTCGATTACCTGCATCACTTGAGGGAAGCACGTTGACCGCAGCAGCAGTCCTGATACCTTTTGATGCGCTAGAAAGCTCTCCAATCAGTACATTGTTCGTAAACGCTTGTCTTGCAGCCTCAAGGCTGTCATGATCTCATACACGCCAGACTGAAGACCGGACCTCAGAGATCTTTGCGAACATGATCCGAATAGCAGTCGCCTCTACAACTCATCTCGTATTACTCAAGAGCGTTCTCTTCGACTTCTAAAGTTCGGTAACGCCTTACCACACTTCAATTTGTAGAACAAGAGGTGGGTAAGAGATGCATACACCGGAAGACGAGCGTGATACACCAGAAGCGGCATCTTCGATACCCAAGCTCCCACAAGCACCGAGCCCCTCTGCGGATAAAGGCCTTGCTCCTAGCATCGAGTCATCAAATGCCGACGGGGGTGATCTGCCAGATTCAGTAAACATCGACATCTTTACTCTGACTCCTGTAGCGGCTCTGAAGATTCTCTGTGAGGGTCTGTTGGTTCTAGTAAGGACCACAGGCGATGTTCCACCAACCCCTCCGATCACTGCACCCAGCACGCCGAATGCAGGGTTTATACAAGCTAATAAGGAGAACGTTCCCCTTCATGACAAGGAAATTCGCAGGCGCTCGGGTGTCGTGGTGGGAACAAACCATGACGATGCGGTTCCGGCCAAAGCAAAGACCCCCATTGGTTCTCCAGAAGCTCATCCCACAGAAGCAATTCACCCCGATGGCGCTAGAATGGAAGCTCTCAACATTCAACATGGAGCCATTACCAGGAAGTTCTATTCTAAGAAACCACCACCAATCGGATTGGAAGACTACCTTACCCGGCTTCATACATACTGTCCGATGTCGACAGCGGTCTACCTTGCAACCAGTCTGTATATTCAAAGGCTTGCTGTCGTAGAAAGGATCTTACCGGTGACAGCTCGAAACGTTCATCGCCTCGTTCTAGCCGGTCTTCGAGTTGCCTCAAAAGCACTAGACGATCTTAGTCATGCGCATACAAGATTCGCAAAAGTTGGGGGCGTTACCGATAGAGAGCTTGGCAGACTTGAAGTCAGCTTCTGCTTCGTTATCGACTTTGAGCTCAAAGTCGATAAGGAGATGCTCTTGAGCCATGCCAAATCCATACGAGAGGGAAAGAATCTGTCCCTTCTTCCCACAGCTTTTCAGCCGAAGCTGCCTCCACTTAGGGAAAAGCTCTCCCTAGTAGTTGGTCAGACGAAATCAGCTGCTCTTATCTACCCAGAGGCTCCCGCTGCTGTGTGAGGATCTAGAGGAAGTCGTGAAAGCCAGCTACCATTTTCGCGGCTATGACAGCGACCGAACAAAGCCAAGATTGGCTATGAGGCATGTACGATGCATGCCTAAGGATCAAACTCCTCAGTCAAATTGCGACTTCGAGTACTGCGGACGCTGCTCATATTCGACGCGAAGATCGGTTTCTCTCGCAACGACAGTAATAATATAAGCATTATGAAGAAGCAACGCCCGAGAGCAAGGTATTGACTCGAAGACCGTCCAGCGCATGGGATGCGAGGGGCTATTCCACAAAGGTTGTACCTGTCTACCGTCTTACGGCTTTTTCTGACTCTTGGCGATAGGACCCTGATGGATGTTCCGAATGAGAATCAAGTATGAGAGTGTTCATCGCTTGTCGAGCGGTCTGAGGCTAATATTGCAATCCCGGCGCCTTCGTGAATCGATGCACCTCAAAGAAGAGGTCAAATTCCAATATAACCATAATGTATTCATATTAAACCTGCAATGTGCCATAGGGCGACCTATAAGTTCGATAGAGAAATAGGGCTACGAGTGAGAAGGCTAAGCTAATGCTATATCGGGAATCGCGCTAAGCCCGAAGAGAAGAACGATAACGGCAGTTTGATCGAATGCGTTTCAGGCCTAAGAACCTTGTGTTCACTTTTCTATCGAGTACTAAAGACGCTCGTTTCATTGCTATCAATACTCTCTCTCACTACTCTTAATGACTTGCTGATCGCTCCTCTGCATACAAAAACGCCAGAATGGTAAGCCACAAACGCCCTTGCATTCTTCTCTACAGCCCTTTCTAATTGTGTGCTAACACACCATCTTCTATCCAGTCTACCTCAGAAACCGGCCTTCCCCCAACCTGGGAAGTCCGCCACTCCAACTCCAAAAATCTCCCTTACTACTTCAACACCTCAACTAAAGAATCCCGTTGGGAACCCCCCTCCGGCACCGACGCCTCGAAAATAAAGACCTACATGGCCCTCCACCACAGCACCTCCCTCGGCCCCTCCTTTACAGGGGACACATCAGCCGGCGCTCCAGAAGGAAAGATCCGCGCTGCGCACTTGCTTGTGAAGCATAAAGACTCTAGGAGACCGAGTAGCTGGAAGGAGCCGCAGATTACGAGGACGAAGGAGGAGGCGTTGGAGGTGTTGAGGGGATTTGAGAGGAGGATTAAGGGTGGGGAGGTTAGTTTGGGCGATTTGGCGACGAGTGAGAGTGATTGTTCGAGCGCGAGGAAGAAGGGGGATTTGTATGTTCTCCTGTTTCTATTAGAGTGTTTGCAGTAGGGCAATGCGAGAGGCTAATGTGAGTGTGACAGGGGATTCTTCGGTCATGGGGATATGCAAAAGGAGTTTGAGCAGGCCGCTTTTGCGTTGAAGCCGGGGGAGGTCAGTGGAGTTGTTGATACGGCTAGTGGTGTGCATTTGATTGAAAGGTATGTCTGTCTTGGGCAGAGCAGTTTTCATCGGGACTTCTATGAGCTTAGACTGATTGACGATGCAGGCTGGAATAAGTCATTTCCGAGCGTGCAGAGTACAAAATGGAAGGAAGGGTTGCAGGTGGTCGTATCAAAAGCATTCATACACTAGGGTTCAGGACGAACGCATCATCACGAAAATGGTCATAGGGTCTGGAAAAGTCGATCGGTCATCGCTACCAGGGTCTACGTACATATTTCTGAATTGGGAACACAAGCGCTCGGTGGGTAACGAGGTAGGCATTTGGATGGCCCGCGTAAGCTTCTCGAGGTGGGTTGTCACCGTATACAATTCTTCAAGCATAGCGAATGGATACTCGAAAATTAGAGTGTGAAAGGCTTTGACTTCTATCGGATCGCCGAGCAAAACAAAATAATTGACATAACGCCATAAAGACAAGTCTACCAAGGGTATCACAATATCAGGGCTCCGATCGCCATGCCCCCCTGCGCGATGCACATTCGCTGGTTACCTAGAACACCCACTACAATTTCGTCCATTGTTAAGTAATGGTCGTACGAGAAGAAGTCCTATGTCATGTCGTGGCCTTGAGCGACTTTACAGCCTTAGCAACTTCATCGCTAGCAAGTCGCTCCCAAGCCTCTCGAGTCTCGTCATTAACAGTTCCCTTCTCCCCAACTTTGTCGTACAGCATATGTGAGATGTTGCGGTTGATATCCGTGTATTGGTCTTTCGAGACAGTGTTGCTATGATAATACGGTTTAAGTGCAGCAGTGACCATCTTCTGCAGGTCTGATTTGAGAGACAAGGGCATGTTTGCGCGGGCAGGTGAACTGTCTTTGGATCTTGGTGGACTGGATCCCTGCTGCTGGCGCGGTCTTGACGTTCGTCGCTCTTGAGGGATTTTTTGGGAGTCGCGAGGGGGACGGTAGGTAAGTGAGAGGTCCGCAGGGGACCTGGTAGGCGAGAACTCTGGAGGCGGGAAGATGGGTTCGACTTTTGAAGTCAACCCTAACGGCGAGCCTGGACGGGTGCATAGGGACGGTGGTGGGGTCGTGGACCTTGCGCGAGGAGTACCATGATTTGAGCTCATTGGAGAGGCCCCAGGTGAGGATGGTTGAGGCGAAGAATGATTTGTTGCGGACTGCATCGAGTGACGAGAGGAGCCTTTGGTCTCATCAGGGGCACTTGAAGTCTCGATCTCTCGGAGCATTGATTGAAGGAAGCTTGGGCCGTTGCTCTGCGTAGCAGCATGGTTTGCGACAGGGATGCGAGAAGATGAGGGTCCGATGGCAGAGTCTCGTCTTGACCCAGATGCCGCTGCAGCAGCAGCAGTACTCGATGATGCGTCGGTATGATCCATGGTTCGTCTTGTTCTTGGTCTCTTTAGAGGCCGCTGTGGCTGTGCAACGGGTTCAGCATCGGACGGTGAATTGGTGGCGGACTTCCTCTTCCGCTTAAGTGCCGGATCAAGCTCTATCTCTTTTGCTTTCTCGAAAGCATTCCAAGCTCGAATCTCTTCACGCGATTCGGCGGGAGCAGCCCCCGGTCGCTCTGGCACTGCATGAACGTTGAGAAGTGTAGATGCTGTGTCCCGGAACCTGTTCACGCCACCTTGTGTTTCCGCAACGTGAAGCCTTCGCTCCCACTGTCGCAAGCCAGTACGCTGAGAGGAAGCCCGTTGTGCTCTATCTATGCGGGCCGACTCAGCAGCATCGTCAAAGGGGAAGTCGAGATCAAGATTGAGGTGATCCCAGACAGACTGCCACACCCTGGCCCAATTAGAAGACGAAGCTTGGTTGCGGGTGCTGATGCGTCGTTGCTGACCACGTGTACGTATGTCTGCGGTACGGTGTGGCCTTCGTGTAGCGCGTGTATGATGCGTAGTACGAGTGGATCCATTCGGAACAGTGGAACCAGTCGGGCATGAAGCCTCGATAGCTCTTTGAGTTTGGCATTCTTCGCAAAAGAAGTGACCTACAGGTACTTCATCCAGACCGATGCAGTATGTGTGATAGTATCCATCGCAGCCATCGCACTGCAGAAGCTTGTCCTCATTGTCATCATAACCACAGATCGGACAGGGTTGCTCCTCGTCTTCCTCATCGTCCTCGTCGATGACCATGGAAGGGTCAACGTCGGCAACTTGTGTTCGGTCGCTGACGGCATAGGAGGACATGACTGGACCTGGAGTCATGTAGTTAGCAACGTGAATTGTTTAAGCTTTTAGAATGAAAGGGTACTTGCCCCCTAACTTAGTGGTCAGCTCCACTTGATTGAAGCTTTGGCGGCAAATAGGGCAACTATTGGCCCTCTCGACCCAAGGTTTTAGGCATTCATTGTGCAAGTCGTGTCCGCAAGGTAAGAGGTGAGCTATCATTTCATTTTCGTCGTGATCGGAAGGGGTTGGTGGCCTTGAAGTGCTGGGCACTAGGCCGCCATGGTCGTCATCTTCGGACTTGACAATTTGAAGCAAAGGGTGGGGTAGCGCATTGGCGCTTTCGAGGTCGCCGAGACAGACAATACATGTCTCTGACATCTTGATGATTGAACAAAGTGGTTGTGGGAAGTAGTAGTTGAGGTAAAGTCATGAAGTTGGGCAATTTAGGAATGGCAGTGAGTTCGAGATATGAAAGAGAGAAGGTTGGATCTGCAACGAAACGGGGTTTTGTTAGGCGGCGGGAACGATCCGCACTAGTATCAACTGATGCAGACCGTCACCTGGAGACTCATGATGATTTCAGCAGAATTAAATAGATAATTGTAAGCAGGGCGAATAACATGTAGAAGAGTCAAGTTTTGAAAATTGACAAGAAAAATCCACATAAGAGACGATTTGAGCGGAAGCTTTCCTTACCAAGGAAATAGCCCTTAGAGAAGCCATTCCTGATTGACCGCCTACGTTGCGCTAAATTTACTCTCTTTCTTATGGGTGTCCTCGACGGGAGCGTGATCAGTCTGTCCACAAGAGTAGGCAAGTTGCGCGGCTGAAGCCTGCGTTCCGCAGCTTGTCAATCAGGAGCCTGACTCAATGCCACGTTTTCTTAGGAGACTTATTGCCTTAATAAGCCCAACGGAGGTTCTCCGGAAGGCCGGATCAACCTGTCAGGGTTCGGACGCAGTTGTAGCATCTCAGCTGGCGCAATTTCTTTGTTTTGAAGCCAGTGTAGCAATATATGTAGATTTCCAACCTGATTTTGCGATGGACGGCACGGAAAAACATTCATCGCTACCCCTCTTGCTCAAGGACTGACGCTGGTGCCGTCCTTGGCGTATAATGGTAGCCTGATGTCTATTTTATCTTTTTTATTGGAGAATTGTGCTCTCGAGAGCTGGCATGACATCGACGGGTCCTTAAGGGATCGTATCGATGGCTAGCCTTTGTAGCTATGGGAAAAAAATCTTTTACGTCTTTCTAGTCCTCCAAAGCGCATCCTCGATCGGCGAGCCGTAGAATTTGTAGTCTGTGCAATGTTCGTACTGCTTCCACAAAGGTCCAGGCTTGCAACGTCGCCATAACCCGGGAACCAGGTTTGTTCCGGTTCGAGACCAATGATGGTCTTCGAGACGCATCATGTGGGACTTCGCTAAGCGAGAGGGCTGTTTCGTACAGTCCTCTCACGTGCGATAGTCGTTGAGACGTCTGCTTCGTGTCATGAGTTTCGATTGCGCGGGCGCCCAACAAGCGGCTTTTGCATAGTGTTTTAGCCGTTCCCATTACAAAGACTCCTAACCTCCTGAGCACTTCGATATCCTGACATCGCAAGCTGTGGTTGTTGATGATTTGGATGGTGAACAGCGATGGTGAAGAGGGAGAAGTTGCTCGAGGAAGGGTTTGAAGTGTTGTCTCGCTTCCACTAGCGTGCCAAGAACATTGGCATCAAATCGTCTCGTACACAACCGAGGTTGTTCTCCGGTCACTGTAGATATGGCACCTCTGTGGTACGAGATGCAAGTTGTGCCTGTCTCATTGCTATTTGTTCCTTGAAGAAGTTCTCAATTGATCGATCTCCATCTTTAAAAAAACCAAGTCATGTCTTCAGTCCAAGCACGAGAATATGATCTGGTGCTTCTCGGTGCTACAGGCTATACAGGAAAGCTTTGTGCGGAGTATATCATCACCGGCTTGCCCACAGATCTGAAATGGGCCGTTGCTGGTCGATCAAGGACAAAGTTATTGGCCGTTGTGGACGAATTGAAAGTACTTAATGTTGACCGTATTCAGCCTGGTAAGCCTTACGAGTAGCTACTATGTGATGATCGTTTAACGCTATCTCAGGTATTGAGGTTGCCACCTTGAGTCCACAGGACCTTCGAAAATTGACCAAGAAAACGCGAGTTTTGATCAATACCGTTGGTCCCTATTATCTCTACAGTACGCCAGTCGTTGAAGCTTCCGCCCAAAACGGGACTCATTATCTCGATGTGACTGGCGAATCACCTTGGGTGCTAGAAATGATCAGGAAGTTCCACAATACAGCAAAATCAAACCATGCCATCATCATCCCAGAGATCGGTGTCGAATCTACTCCCTCCGACCTTCTAACCTTGGCGTTGACCCAATTGATCAGAAAGGAGCTCTCGGTTGGGACGAAGGAAGTGGTTGCCTCCATTCATGAGCTGAAAGGTACTCCGTCCGGCGGCACTCTCGCAACGGTCTTTGGCATTGTGGACCATTACGGTGTGAAGGAGGTAGCAAACGCTTCAAGTGGGAAGTGGGTTTCTTCCCCTATCCCTAGGCTAAAGCCGGACCCATCAATCTCGCTAGTTACTAGACTACTAGGTATTCGCTCCGTCACTGGTCTCGGTACCATGACAAGCTCGCCATCAGCAGGTCCGAACGTGGCTACCGTCCAACGAACGTGGGGATTGCTCGATGGTGGCAAGTTCTACGGATTCAATTTCACATACCACGAGTACTTGGGTGTTCGCAATGCCGTCGTTGGTATGATTCTCCACTTCGTCTTTACGTTTGGTGCCCTTACGATAGCATTACCTCCTTTCCGATGGCTTGCAAAGAAATTCGTTCCCGGCCCCGGACAAGGTCCTTCAAAGGAAGCATCAAGCAAGGAAGCCCTAGAATATCGAGCGATCGCTACCGCTGACCAGGAAGGGCCAAACCCGAGGCGTGCATTTGCCAAGTTCAGATGGGATGGACCGCTTTACTTCTTCACGGGCGTTTGCCTTGCAGAAGCGGCGATGGTTATCCTAAAGGATGTAGAATTGGTAAAACGCTTGGACGGCGGTCTGCTTACCCCGGCGATGCTTGGCCAGTCTTTCATTGATCGCATGAAGAATGCTGGAATGATCTTGGAGGTGGAGATAATGCCAGATCATTAAGCACCACATAGTTTCCTCCCATCTTACTGGCTAAGGACATCACTTCTGTATGCAAGGCACCACAACGCACTAAAGTCCCAAGATGCTCCGTCCAGATGGGACAAGCTGATTCGACGATACTTTCGGTCCACGTTTCGCAGAGCATCTAAATCTGATGACTTAGTCGTCAAGACTTTGAGCAAACATTAGTGCGCAATGGCAGGATCTATTATTTGCTAACGCGCGATGTGCTTGACAATCTGCTTGCTACAAACACTATCTATATATTGAAACACTTATATTCACAATGGTAGCCACCATAGAACAGCCATCCTAGGCTTGGCCACCGAGAGAGTACCTACAGCACCCACTGGATATGGGTAACTCGTCTTGCAAACCTCGCACTTGTCGTGAGTATTCTTTCTGGAATCGTACTGTCGTGCAGATTATCAATAGTCCGGCTTTCCAGGATGTGCTTAGATCTTTCAGCTTTTATCTTGAAGAATACCCCGGGACTCAAAACCTCAGAGAACATCGAAAACTACGGAGGGAGATTAGAAACCATGAGTATGAAATAGCAAGTTTGCGAGGAAGAAGGACAGATAGAGGTTCCGGAGGCGAGAATTGGCAGCGAGTCGGACGGTGGCTAAGGGAGCTGGATAGAGGTTACAACCAAGGTCGCATAAATCTACAATACCGGCAAAATCCAGGAGATAGAGATCTCTACAACGGTTCAGCTTGTCGGTGTGCCAGGCAGTCCTTGCAGGAAAGCAATGCAGACTTTGAAACCAACTACCCTGTCTCATCCGAGGACTTTTACCACTTCGCCCGTCCAGGAAGGCATCGATCCAGGGCACCATTCCCTCAGCAGCCTCGCTCCCAATCCTCTCGTCCATTTCATTCTTCAAGACAAGTATTTCAAGGTTACCAGCGCGCAGATGCAAACGACAAAGAAGAATTACGAGACCATCACATCTCGCGACGTGCACGACGCAGACGCCGCAAAAGGCGTGCTGAACCACCACTCGCATCCTCCAACGCAGATCCCTACGATCCGCTAGGCAGGAATGTGAGGCCTCTCAGGAAACGTCTCAGCCATGACGAACCACCTCATGTCTACTCCGAAGCAGATACCGATTCGCACGAGCAACGAAACAGATACAGGCCGTCTGCCATAAGACGTCCCAGCGGCTCTGAGCCACTATACCCAAACAACCAAGGAGATAGCTATGCTCGCCAGCCACGGGGTAAGAGGCTGAGACCCACCAGCGGATCTCTTAGCAACCACGCAATGCCACCTGTATATCCTAAAGCCAGTTTTCATCCTCATGAGAACGGTGCGAGGAATGGGAGGCATACCAGACAGCGTCCTAGCCATGATGATCCACCGTATGCGTTTCCTGAAGCAGACGCACTTCCTCACGAGCCACAGGCCAGGAGCGCGAGGCCTACCAGAGAGCGCCGTAGTAACGATCAATTACTACACGCAGACTCCGACGCAGATGATCATCATCACGAGCAGCGTGGCTCCAGCGCTCTAACAACCAGAACACGGGTCGTTCGATATAAACCACCATATGCGGATACTCTGAGTAATGATCATAGTCCCGAGCCACAGGAAAGAAGCACCAGGCCTGCCAGAAGGCGTGCGAGGAGACGTGCTGTCGCCGAAGAATTACCAGATCTCTACCCCGAACCGGACCGAGGTAGGCACATTCACGAGCGTCGAGATAGAAGTACAAGGCCAGTCGGGAACATGCAGCGAGGCCGAAAAAGAGCGCTATCGCCGCCAAACAGTGAGTCTCCTCATCCGAGAGATGGTAGCGAGCTTTCGGGCCCTGGTGCATCACGCGAGGGGTCTGAGGCATCATACGGAAGTCAGGCCAGGGGCAGGGAAAGGCAACATGAAGGCGAAAGTGGGGATAGCGGGGCTGATGTCTCGCAATATAGCGTGATATTCTCGTTGCTCGCATAACACCATCTAAAGTACTTCTGATCTAGCAACAATCCTGTCGTATCATACAAGCTAGTTTAGTATATTACATGAGTAAATTGCGATGACTAAACCCTAGCCTGGGTATCATATGCATTTGCCCGACCGCAAAACTGGCACTGATATTGTTACAATGCAGCCGCGCCCTCTTCGCATAGAAGAACCAAGAAGACCGTGCGTATAGAATGCGTAGAAGAAATGCATTCCCCTTTGCGTTGAGCAATTACCTCATCTTGTGTAAGCCACCCTCAGCACCTCTCTCATCTTCCTCTCTCCCCTCACCCTACTATCCGTCCTCTCACTACTCCCAAACTCATCCGTACTCTCACTCCTCTCACTATTCTCCCCTTCCATTCCCACCCTCACCACGCCCCGTCCCCGCTTCTTCTCCAGCGCCTCCTCGTCAGGTGGCAAAAAGCGATGCACAGTCCTATGATCCATAACTCTCTCCTCGTCATCATTCTTTCCACTTTTTTCAGTCTTCGGCCATTGGTAACCATACAGCTTGCTATGCCGTTCACAGCGTGGGCATTCTTTCCGGGTTTGGTAGCCGTTGGCTTGCACCCAGCAGGCGTCGCATGTGCGGCAGTCGACCCAGCGTGAGAAGCTTTCGCCGAGGAGGAGGTGTGTGCGGATGTAGTCGCCTGGCGTGCGGATCGAAGGAATTTCAAGTTCAATGGATTGTTGAAAAATACGTCTCTTGCGAGGCGTGCGTGGCTTTGCTAAGGGTTTGTGCACGCGGAATTTTGGCTCGGTTCCATCTGGTCTCGGATACTTGCGTGGTCGGCCTCGTTTTCTGGGCGTGGCTTTCGGGACAACGGTCATAGTGGCATCGTCGACTTCTGCGATCGAAGAAAGTGAGACGACTGATGACAATGAGGAGAGTGGTGATGAGAGAGCACTTGAGAGTGCACTGCTATAGGTTGAGCCTCTCAGACCAGAGAAGGTGTTCCAGTCGATGGCTGGCGCTACCGCTGGCTCTTTGTACGTATCCCAGTCAATAGTGCCTGTCTTGAAGCTCCTGGTCGGTGTCGTAGCTGGACTGGATTTCTGCTTTGAGTCGGCATCGAAGACAGATTCCTTTTTGCCGAAGAAGCTGAAGCCCTTGCCACTAGACAAGCTGGAAGTGCCCAGGCTCTGTTTTCTGGAACTTGATGACGATGAATTCTTGTCACGTAGAAAGCTTTTCCTGTAATTCTTGGAAGCCTTGCTTGAAGTCAGACCTGTCAAAAACGAAAATGGGCTGCTGAATCTGAATGGAACGTGAGGATCGCTGTTAGATCGTGTAGACGGGTGGGCCTTCTGAGCTGGCCGCTTTCCATATGATCGTCGAGACTCTGGTCGCTTGACGGTGTTATTGGCAAATGCAGCTCTGACATCAGCGAGTATTTCATCTTCATGTTGCGTGGTTTTGCCGTGATGACCAGCCTCCTTCAGTGATATTTCATGACCTGGCTGTTCAACTGTGGCGTCTGCATCGATGACGATGTCCTCAATATTCAATACTCTTCGCAGTGGCGACCGCCGCTTCGGTGAAGTCGCGATCGGAGAAAGTGCTGAGTCTTCTGGAACTCCGATGGTAAACGATGCTGGCACGTTCTCAACGCGGTCAACGCTGAGCCTTCGCTTCTTTTTCGGGCTTTCTACCCAGTCGTCGCTGTCAGATGCCAGTGTCGTCAGACTGGAGAGGTCCGATCGTGGTTCATGTTCTATAATATCTTCTGGTTGATTTACTTCTGGTATCTCGGATTCCGGCTCGGCGTCTAAAGTAGGTGGAGTTGACAGACCGCTCGAATCTGCGTTACGCTCTCCTGGCCAGCCGCCTCGTTCCAAAGACTCACAGGTGCCACAAAGACACTCGCAATTGTGATCACCAAAATAGTTCTCTCCATAGTTAACAGTAATCTCATCCCCAAGATCAATGTCTCGCACAGCGACCACCTGCATCCCTTCGGAGCCACGCGTTACTAATTTGGCATTGGCATTGCAATCATGATTGGCAAACCGTGCTGGTCCCAGGAACAGCGATGGTGTCTTTTTCCGACTCGACATGACGATGCTGAAATCTCGCCTGGTCAGGTCTAGATCCTTCTCCTCCTCAGTGGTCATTGCCACCAGGTTGCCGCATAAGTACTTGATGGTCTCACCTCTCTTGATAGATCGTCTTGCTGTGACCGCAGCTTCATAGGTGACTATGGTATAGCGATTGGTGGTCGACACTTCGAATGGACAGTCGCACTGCCATATATTGATATACTTGCGCATGTGCCTCCTAAAATCCTCCTTCTCTCGGTCTGTCTGCAGCAGTGCGATGTACTTTTTGAGGCCAGGTAGATCGAGCAGGGCAGTCTCCACCTTCTGTAGATCTTTCTCCACAATAACGTTGTGGAGGAGGATAGATGTCACTTCATCCTCGGCAATTCCTCTTGTAAGATTGTATTTTGATCGATTTTTTCGTATTGTGGTCCAGAAGTACACCTTTACTTGCCTTTAGTATGTATATATTGAGAGAAATAGGGTACAATGATTACTGACCTTGTCAACAAGGGTATCTGTCAATATGTCGTCGTAGCTGGCCAGCTGAGTGAGAGTCAGTCGCTCTTTTTTTGGGGGCGTATCTGGTGTCGCATCCTTGCGCGGACGTCCCATAGTGCTGAACAGTTGAAAAGACTAATAGATCTTGTTGTTTTGTTTTACTGGGAAGACAGTACAGGACTAAGAGAGCGACGAGAGCTTCAGCTTTCAGGACGGGCTTATGTGTCTAGATGCTATCATGAGTGGACCTTGTTCTGGTGTGACCTTTTGAGAATGGAAGACTGATGTGAAACGTGGAAAGAACAAAGGAAAAAAGAACACCATAATTCATGCATTCCTACGCGCGGAAGGAGTGACAAAGCTGAACTTCGCGGAGAACAGCAAGGAATTGTTGGAGGAGGCGCATTTCGAGAGGCGGAATTGCCCACCCCTGCCACTACCCGTCGATCTCCCGTCTATACATCTTTGTATGTCTATTGGTTGTCAATAAATTTCTTATTGTTTTCTCCTACAATAATACAAAGGGTCAGGGGCTCGCAGAGCAATCATGATACAGCTCAAGGTTTGCCTAATGTTGTCATCAACCACTGCGCCCGTGCTAATTCAGTGCAATAGACGATGCTAAATTGCATCGACAACTCTGGAGCCACCTTAGTCGAATGCGTAGCTAATTTACGGATGAAGAGACATGGCAGAATTGGTACAATATATCCAATTTACTCTACCAATCTGGTCGATATTGATTGTGACAAGGCGACCGCATAATAGTAGTCGTCCAGAAGTCGCGATCTATGGGCGACAGTGGGCCAGGCGGCGCTGCGGCAGCAGCAAACAAAGTCAGGAGAGGGGATATTAGACATGCTATAATAGTGCGGACGCATAAGAAGTTTCAGAGAAAGGACGGAATGGTGGTCAGGTTCGACGACAATGCTTGTGCACTGATTGGGAAGAATGGAGAGCCAATAGGAACAAGAATAAATGGTAAGTCTGCTTCAAGAAAGTATTGGTACATTGGGGCTATTGATGGGTCCCATAGGTGTCGTCGGCGCTGAGCTCCGGAGTAAGCAGCAGTCAAAAATATTGTCACTAGCATCAATGCATGTTTAAGAGCAGGTAGCATGAGGTCTGAATGTACAACAGAACATTGAATGGTATCATATGTTTTCACAACGCCAACGAGAGTGTCTTCAAGCCAATTCGAAGCTTTCAATCAAAGCTCCTTCTCCTTCCTTACACCTCTCCTGCTCTCCTCCACGAGCTCGGTAATTCTCCCCGTTTCGGGCCTATGAGATACAGCATCAGGGCCACCGAAGAACTCGAAGCCTTTATGAGAACTCCACTCCACCGCTTCCTCAATAGGCTTATCGAAGATAAACGGAAGGAAAGGTACAGCAGCCAGACCAAGCTAATGTTACGTCAGTTACATCACCAAACGTACCCACCAGGGAAAACATACGCCTATTGGTCCATACGTCCTTATCGTCATATTCTTCGCGTTCTTCAGATACCTTCCGGAATACCTTACGATACTATGTATCGTAAAAGCCGGCAAGCCCATACTCGCAATGCTCTGGAAAACCGCCCGCTGTACCATGACACTTCTGAAGTTCTCAATTGCAGGCACGTGCCCAGCTACAAATTGCCCATCTGCTGTCGCCAATGGTTCTCTCGCATCCGCAGCTCTCGCTGACACCACACCTGGCACGCCTGGGTGTTTTATGCGTTGGTTCCGGAGGTATGCTCTATATCCCTCATAGCTTACGTCTCCAATGAGATAAGCCCACGAGATACCATAGGCACCTTTGATGAGCCATGGATGGGCTATGGGCCGGAAGGACTCCCCGATATCCGAGGTGTATGCTACATAGCGGTGGGCGGAAAGTAGGATTGTGCGAGCTCGACTGGCATATGCTGCGTATCGAAGGCTGGAGTCTGTAGACTGGCGGGCTCTGAACGGACAATCAGAGGAACACTTCTTCGGCTGGACTGGATATATGTAGCTTACGTCCCATCATACACCTGGTCAAGTAGCGACTCCTCATTGTCAACCAGCTCTTGAAGATTGTTGGGGAGCTTCTCGCGAGGTAGAGTGTCTGGCTCCAGGCGATTTGCTCGTCTTTGGACTGTGCCGTTTGATTCATCTTTGCCCGACATGTTTGCTGAACTAATTGACAGGAGCTCAGACTTCCTGGCTATGCAGATAATCAATTAGAGTAAATTCAAGAAGTCTCGTGCACGGAGAAAGGTGGGCAGTCGCAAAACGGGCCCTCCGGACGTTGCCTGCCAAGGCCGCCTGTGATGTGCCGCAGTTTGCTCTCTCAAGCTTCAACCTCACGTAATTCTACCATCAATTGTTCCGCAAACGAGATCCCTCGATACCACCATCCGTACGGCCCGTTGAAGCCACATCATGGTCGCTCAATACACAGTCCTCGGCCGCCAAATCGGCTCACACGTCGTGAGTCCCAATTTTCGCTCTCCCCAAAGCTCTTCGCATCTATCAACACCCTGTACGCCTACAATACTGATGCTCGTGTTCAATGCAGCTCGCCATGATTACTCTCGGTGGGACAGCAGGTGGCATTTTCTTCGCAATGGGCGGAAAGGAGAAGGCGAAGGAGTCGGGACCGCCAACTAATGCGTCGAGTAGTGACGAGGAGAAATTCATACAGTGAGTGGAATGGTCCGAGACTACTGCGACAACTATAAATTGACAACGCTCGCTCAGAGACTTCATAAAGGATGCACAAGGGGGAGAGAAAGCGAAGCAATAGAAGCGAATAACAATGGCACGATAGAATATTGGTGGAGATGGGTAGCTCCGCTGCGAGACCAATCGATGAATTTCCCATCTTAACAAAGCCCAGAACGTTCGCGAACATAAGATGCTTGAGTAGCAGGAGCTAGCATCCATTTCGAAGCGTGTTTCGAGAGCAAATGATTCTTGACTTGTTTGTTCGCGGCTTTTATTTCATGGCACTTAGTGAGGAACTGCGGCTTCTACGCTCAAGAATCATTGTCGTCTGACTTCTGGGCTGAGAATGAGCGCAGGAGTGGATGATCGTTTGGCTCAAGCACCTCAAAAATATGCCTACTAAAGATGTATGGCAAATCATACATTACACGCACGCAAAACTCCAAGCTTCGCAAACGCCAAATATCGGACCAGCCGAGCGTCCAATCCACTCAATCCCGCAACCCAGACCTAGGAATTTTCACTCATCCATTCCTCTACCCTTCGAGCAATCCCTTCTATCCGCAACTTTGAGAGCTCAACATCTCCCGCGTCTGTGTCTCCTCCAACTTTGGGGTTCAAGCCCTTTTCGACCCTCTTCCGATTGCTGCCCTTGGGACTGACTCCTCTTTGCTCTCGCGACAGAATACGTACAAAAGCCGTTTGCAGGATGTTTGCATCTTCCAAAATTGGCCAGCCGACGCCTTCGAGACTTGACTCTCCCCATCTTTCTCTAAAGGTCCTGGTGAGCTCGTCCTGGTTCTTACGGTACTTGTCCAAAAACTTTCTTTGCTTGCTATTTAACCTTTCGCTTTCTTGCTCGAATTTCCTGAGATCTGTGTCGTCACGAGTAGAATTGAGAGCGGCTCTGAGTTTGTCTTCAGAAAGGAGGAGTACGGCTGTTTCCACGAGCACCTTCTTGGTCATGGTAGCCCTTTTCGCGCTGAGGCGGATCTTTTCACAGCGTTGACAGTCATGGCTGAATTTGTTGGGTACTGGGTCGTCGCTCAAATACAGAGGTAGTTGGTCGTCGCGCTTCAGAAGATGTCCACAGAAGAAGGACGGGAATGTTGCACCGCTATTTGGTTCAGGGTGTGGAAGCCTCTTAGACGAAGCACCTCCAGTCGGAGCAAATGAAGTCCCAACCTGGAAGCGAACTTCCTGTCCTTCCATTCCCTTTCTTGAATCGGACATCTTGCCAAAGGTAGCTTCGCCAAGAGGTTTGGGACAATTGATCGGTATAGGGGAATTGAAGTTTTGAGTGTCCTTGATTGCTGGAAACTAACACGGAAGATATCGGTGAGAGTAGAGAGGGTCGGGTCTCGGAAGCTTGGTGTGTGCTTGATTGCTGAAAAAAATGATTGGAAGAAGAGGTAGAGATGGTTTGGAGTCTGGATTGAGAATTCGGAGGACCCAGAAGCTCGACGTTTTATATTGTTTTGAGCCTGCAAAGCCGAAACACTTTCCAGAGATGACTCGATGCTGTTGAATCAGCTTTAATCAGTGACGTCGAGAGGTATATCTAGAACAGAGTATGACTCTGGGACAGAAAAGTCTTTTCGACGTGACAGAACAAAGAAAAGCAATACTTTGAAGCCTGGGATCCAATCGCAGAAGCCATTCCCATACCTTTGCATGAATCTACATCGCTTCGGGATGTATTTGAAGCAGCTTTTCGCAATTGAATGTAAAAACTATACCAAGAATAGAGTATGACTGTGCAAGCGAATGAATATGTAAACGTGATAGAACAAAGTCAAAGGACATTCGAAGCTGTAGCTAATGGGAAAAGCTGCAAACCTGCAATTGCACGAAGATGTGTTGCTACAAGTGTAAGCTCTGCAATCCTGTACCATCACTGCTCAGGCTTTGACTCTTAAAACAGGTAAGGTTCCAACGGTGAAATATTCTTTGTTACCCAACACACTCTGACCACCACAGCCTTGCAGAAACATGACTTGGGTTGTCACAGATTCTATTCCACTGGACAAAGGACTGAGTGACGTCGGGAAGCTTGCGAAGCTCCAAATCCCTGATACAAAATCTATACTAATACTGGATTCAGAGACAAAATTTCTGCTCTCTGCTGCGATGGTTTCCCAACCACGACTTCAGTACTCCTCTTCCTCAGATTCATCACAATATGAAAAAGCGTAGCAACAGGGCTATCCTCAATCTTCGACCGACAAATCGCAGTAGGAGAATCCTGCTCATCCGAAAGCAAAGAACGTATGTGATCCGTCTTAATAACCGTTGACTCATCAATCACTTTCCTCCGTTGTTGAATAAGTTCATCAATCCTCGCAAGTCGAACAGGCGAATCCTTAAACGCCAGCTTGTCATCCACCGGATGCGGTCTGATGAAATGATTCGTATGCGTTAATACTCCTTCTTGCGTTGCTAGTTCGACGATATCGAGATGGCTGCACTCCAGACCAACAGCTTCATGTGGGTCCGCGACTAGTATGTGACATGCACTCGCCACCCCGGATTTGTTCAAAGCTACCACAGCTTCCTGGACAGATTGACACTCTAAACCAGCTCTCAGCGCCAAGTGACAAGGCAATCTCCCAAAGTCGACCCCAAGAGCTCGAATAGCATTCAAGCACACCCCTACGCCGTTGGAATTCAGACCAATCTTGCCGATGATGCCAGCTTCCGTGATCATGGCTATCGCTGGCTTGTTGCGCGGGCTTATGTCGAGGCTGATGAGGTTTTCTTGCTGCTCTTCTTGCCAGTCCCAATTCTGCGCCAGGAAAGTTGAAGAGTCATTCTTCCAATACAAGGCTGTACAGCCGTCTTTCGACATGCCGTAGGCAATCTCGGTGCGGACGTTTAGAGCGAGAATTGAGTGGTAGGGAACGTTTGCGCCTTTGGCAATACCTGGCTGTGTGGATGTCAGGGGGCTATCATTTTCAGCAAGTTAGATTGCATAAAATTCGATGGAACAATCATACAAAAGTCACACGCTATCCGATACAGCACAAGACGGGGAAAAGACGAATTCCAAATGGACGAGCTGACCAACTAGAGCAGCAATTCGTAATTTGCATCGGGATGGCAAGGAGAATTGAAAAATGCAAAAAGAGGCTATATCCGCACTGAAATAGTTTGAAGAAGCGTTTCGTTTTCAAGTCACTGTAAGGAGTGAACAGGAACATCTCGCAGCATACCTTCCATCTCCTCATAATACCTCAGCCATTCCCTCCGTAATAATGGCTCGAATTTCGCAGCCGTATTGCACACTTCAGGCCACAACAACCCAGCAGTCTTCTGGAACAGGTCCTCGTAGAAGACTAGTCCACGATCAATTTCGGTCTTAGCCTCTTTGCCATGCTTGTACCCTATCTGCGAGGTATGTAGTGTTTAGCTGAGTGCGTAGATTACTGGAACAGGGACTCTACTGACCTCGGAGGGAGTGCCGCTGCAGTGGATTTGCTTCATATTGTTGTTGGTGAAAATGTTACTCAAGATTAGAAAGAAAATACTAGATATATGAACACAACAGAACATTGGAATGATTAATCGTTGATATGCACCCTATACGTCATCGTGCATATTACGAAAGCATCGTAACAGCGGAATTTCTCAGCTGGCAATTTCGGGGCTTGAAGCCGAGGCTTTGACAAGAGTTTAGTGACCTGCACTACGATTCCATTGCACTACGTACAGGCATGCATCCATAAGAATAGCAACGATGCCAGCATCAGAACCCCATGAATACACACCTTGGCAGACACTGCTCCCCACTCTAATCATCATCCAATAATGGACGACGCTCCAAGTCATCATCATGCTCGTCCTCCATACGGACAAAGATCAACTCCTTCCCACACAAAAGCGGTGGCGCGAAGAACGCTAGTGTAGTGATGAGTAGCAAAGCCGTAATAACGAAGGCGAAGATCCACTGCAGCGCGACAACCTTGATGGCATATTGCTGAACGGCGAGCGCTGAAGGAGACATGCGTCAGTCACATTACCGTGCGTTTCAAATGTGGTAGAATTTACTCACCAAGTGCAAGAATCGACATCTCCCATCCAATCGCATGATCCTTGAACGCAATCAAGAAAAACAGCCCATAGAGCAAGATCCCCCAAATTGCAATATTAGCCAGCACCCTCGCAGCAAAACCATGCGCATCAACCATGGCAGCCCCATTCCACAGTATCGCAACAAAGGTGAACGCAAGCGGCCCAGACACGACGGGAACATGCACAAAGCGTGGCGCGCGCAGGTGGCGGAAGTAGAGCGATGTGAGGTTGAAGAGGTTTAGGATGAGGGGTATTTCTCCAATCCAGAACCAACCGTAGACCCAGAGGAGGAGCCAGGCGGAGGTTAGGACGTTGTTGACTATGAAGTGGGAACCGGCGTTGATGTGGTATTCGTTGTTGGTATTGAGGAGATAGATGTACCCGATTTGAAGGAGAAGTAGGAGGGATCTATGGGGTTGTAAGCTGCTAGTCGTGCTTCGAATGGAACGTGGACAGGTTGGTAGAGGAATTCACCCGTAGAAGGTGGTGATTCGACGCTCCAGAGAGAAAGGAGTGGGGACGGCAGCATTCTGATCCCATATGGTTTTGGCAGTCGATGGTGTAAGAGCCCGAACGCTGAACACAATGCTGAGGACGAGTATCGCAAGCCAGGTGGCGAGAGTGAAGATCCTGTAGGTGATGATGGACACCCTGTCGTGGCTGTCGCGCCTAGCGAATGGATTCACTGTCAACTCTTAGCTATGGATACTTGATGTCCTGTGGGCAATTCTGTCCCACTGTTCTGAACCCTCTCCATGATAGATATACTGTCGAAGCTCAAGGATCGTTCGGAGAAGCCTGAGCCAGTGAACGTCCGAAGCTTGGTATTTGTAAATATCAGAGGCAGCGTGAGTAGACGAGATGAGTGCTCGGTAAACTATTGTTGCTTGCGCAGTCTATGGATTTCAGGAATTGAGAAAGTCGATGATGAAGAGCAATTTTCGGACTCGAAGAAACACATGGCAAGCCGACAGCTAAGTGCTAGCCTTGATGATTCAATGAGCAAGGAAAGCACGATGGATGATCAGGGAAGGCACCGACTAGGATGCATATCTGCTTAGGCATAACGAAGCCGCGTCATTATATTAACGTTAAAACATAGGGCTACTCAAAGGCTGGCAAATGCCAATTCGTAAACCAATGCCAGTGTCATCCGCGCATGCTGTAACATGTGGTCGAAGTTCAAGTATTCGATCTTGTCTTCCGTCGTATGGATCTTGTTGTCGCTATATTTGAAGTCAGATTCGATGACGAAGGCAGAAGGATAGCCAGCCTTCGAAGCAGAGGCGTGATCACTACAAGCATAGCCACCTAATCACAGTGGTTAGTTTGTGAAGACTGGGGAGCAAGGTGGTTACATACACTTTGTAAGGACGTATGGAATCGAGCAATATTGTGTGATGATCTGCTTGATGAAGTCTGTAAGAGCGGGGTTGACAAAGTCGGTGATCACGCCAACACTCTCAGGCTCTCCGGCCTCAATCGTCTTGTGCGTATAGCCAGTCATGTCTTGCTGCAGCATAGCTTTGACGTCTCTGCCTTCCTTCTCATACGCAGAAAAGATTGCCTGACTTCCGAGAAGACCCCCTTCTTCGGCGGAGTACCAGTGGAACTCGATAGTGTTAGAGGCATTGCCCTTGATGACGGCCTCAGACTCTAGCAGAACTCTCAGAGCTTCGATAATAGTCACAGTGCCACTGCCGTCATCATCTGCTCCTGGCGCCCTTAGTATCGAAGGTAGGAAGAGGTTGATGCTGTCTTGGTGTGCGCCGATAACCACAGTCTTCTCGCTCTTGCCGGGTATCGTGGCGATAACGCTGTTCTGTCCCCACGGATGTTCGAATGTCTTGACATGAGCTCCATACTTGGCAGCACCCGAGTCATGAATTGTCTTATTTACTTTGCTAAACAGCCAAGCGGAAGACTCAGCACCGTATGTGGACTTGTAATACCGGGTGTAGAATGAAGTGAATGTTTCTAGGTTCTCGTGCATGTTGTCTTTCTTCAAGTCTTTCAACAAAGGCGCAAGGCTATCGTTGTAGGCAGGCTTCTGTGGAAACTTGAGCTTTGGTTGTTCCTTGACATTTCGTGTTCTCAGCATTCCAAGATCTGCCGTTGCCGTAATGTCCATGAAGTTGATGCCATTCTTGCTTAGTATTAGTATGAGTACGTCCAGCCACAGGTTGAGCAGTATAAAGCGTGGACCGAATCACAAGGAAATCCATACTCTTCGTAGCTCCCACTTCTCGTCCTCTTTGATCCATCTTGTCTCTCCAGGTGCCAGCTCAATGAGGTAATCGTCGTCGTCAGCCCCTTCGTTGGCAATGATCGCCTGGTCAGGTCCCCGTGCGATTGACAGTGAAGTAGCAGCCGCTATTAGACTAGCTGCAACAAGTGCGTGGAGCTTCATGCTGTAGCAGAACAATAAATGTACACTGTTTGGACCTCGGTCGAGCACACAGAAGATCAGATCGTGACCAAGAGATAGACAGATAGATTTATCAAACTGGGATGAAAGCAAAGGGATACAACGATGGAAAGACCAGGCAGCTGATACCTGATAAGCGCAATCAGCCCTAGCGCGTGTGCACGTGTAGGTAGATGACTCCACGACTTCTGACTATTGTAACCTTAGGTTCCATCGACCTGCTCTCGGGCAGTCTGCTTGGATCTGTGGCCGGATATATACCTCTGCATTCCTCTGTAAACACATTGGACGTTGGTCGTAACAAAGAACAAAGGCCCGTAGACCTCCCCATTCCCCTGTCCGCCACCTTATCTACCGACAAGGAAGCTCAAGAAGCTCAACCAAGATGGCAATTCACCCAACAGCTTTGGCCCATTCACAGGGCAATACCACACCACACTCGGCCCCACAGCCCATCGACATCGAAGCCTGGACAGAAGAAGCCACGCAATCCCTCGCCGCCGTCGCCCTATCCACCGCGCCCGTCCCACGAGGCACCTTGGTGACTCTCGCCATTGACCTCGATGAGAAGCCCACCGCAAGGCAAGAAGAGGATGGACCATCTGTCTACCGTCCTCGCCGCGAACTCATGCGCCGCGATAGCCTCAAGCGTCGCGAAGCACTCCTCAAGGGTAAGGAAGGTAGTCGGCGCCGGACACGTTGGGAGAATGGTTCGTATCATGCATAATTTTCATGATGCGGACTGTATATTGACGGTCTTGGTCTACAGATCGTCTCTTGAACAACCCCTGGGCGGAGCCTCCCCTGCCGAGCGATTGGGAAGTCCATCCTACGTACCCGAAGCACGCTGTGCCGTACTATCTTGCGCCTCTCTGGGATCAAGACCTCGCTGCGCGTGCCGGAGCGGAAAGAAAGAAGAGAGAGGTGGCGCGTAAGCAAGTTCATGAGGCAGACGAAAGCGCGGGCAAGATACCACGGGAATTGAGAGAGAAGTTAAAGAAGGCGAAGGCCGCGAAGGGGCTACTGAGGGACTTGGAAGAGCAAATTCGTCTCTTCGTCAAGAAATGGGAGGACGACATGGTAAAGAAGAGAAAGCAAGAGCCTGAGCTGGATTCAGAAGACGAGGAGATCGTGTTCGTGGGACGAAATGGGCAAATGCACGATATGCCCCCGTCGCCCAAATCGAAGAATATTCTAGACGAGAGTGATGATATTGAGAGGGATCGTCTGGTCTTTGACAGCCTGGCCGAGGACCAGGGTGCCAGTTTTGGGTATGTACACCTTGCACACGTGTCTGCGAGCATCGATTCTGACCACGAGACTTAGCCGCTGGTTGGTGCACTCTATCGCCTCTTACTATGGTCTTCGCACCTGGTCCATCACCGTCGGCGATCCAGCTCGTCGCGAGGCGTACGTGGGCGTTCCACCAGAACCAGTCAAAGGCAGACCTGCTTCGCCAGTCCTACTCCCGCGACCTTTGTACGCCATGGTTTGAGGGGTTCCCTGCTAACCCAAGCTGGTATCGTGACCATTCATATCGACTTGATCTACTATTTATCGATTCTATACTCACAACAGCTTTAATACAATGCAATAGCCGTGCAAATAGAGTTTATTCGTGTTACAATCCTGTGCTCTGAGAGCAGCAACGTTAACAGTCGTTATCTCAAAAAGCAGAACTCCGTTGATACTGACCGATGGCATATATTCAAGTAGCCCATAAACAAAGCACTTCCTCCTCATCCAGAGCCACAGTATATTCAATCTTTTTGACTTGAGAGCGTCAGGCATGTTGATTATCCATGGCTTTGAGCCAAAGACATAACATTTTTCGTGACTCTACCTCATGTTGACCAGTTTGAAAATGAAAATTGCAGAAATAGCACATTTGGTCCGCATGGCATAGTTTTCTATTCCTACTCACCTTGAGCTCATACACCGATGTAAGTTTCGGGTTTCGGAAGAGGTACGTAGGCTTTTGATCTGATATCCCACTCTGGAAAGTGAAGAATGGGACTCTTATTGAGAGTACAGGGTTTCAGGCGTTGCGCGAGTTACTTGTCGCTTCATCTTGAAGCTTCCATTTTCGAACGATTTCTACGTTTATAATTTATACATCGAACTTTGGCTTCTAGCTACCTGTTGCAAATTCTTTCATTTGACTGCCCGTTCAATCAGAGCCTACGTATATCCATCCACAACTCTTGAGAATATCTTCTATCTATTATACATAATGCGATCGAGTGCAAGCTTTACGTACCACGATTCAAGTCTCGCTGGCAATCTCACATCGGGGTGTCATAGCCCTTTCTATTAGTGGAGTGGGAGGGACAGGTGGACGTGGTAGCCGCGTGACCGGGATTCGTCGACTTATTTTCTGTATAGTTCAGTATGCGGTTTCCTTTCATCAGTTCTCTCCCCGATGATGTTTTGATTGTTGGATGTGTGGGTTGGATAGATATCATATCCTTGAGGAGATATATCAACGTGAGGTTCTTCTGAAATTCGAGGTTCTGTGGCCCATATTGATGCGCGTCCTGTTGGTATCGTTCTGTGTTGAGTAAGTATGGTCATTGCTCCATTGAAGTGCTGATCAACTGCAAGTTTGTTCCAATAGTTCTCTGTGTTGAGTATGTGGGTTCTTTATTGCTCCCTTGATGTGTACTTTTCACAGACAGTCGCGCTCTATGTATAGTTAAAACTCCGCATCAGATATCGCCGCTCCATATGGCCATTGACCTATCCAATGACTCGATACCAAAACATACCGCCCAAGCGTTTTTGGTCTACCGACTAAACTTCTTTAACTCCAGATACCTCAAGGGAGGGTGTGTAACAAGCGCAAACCCAGCACCGAGCCAGATACCAGCATCAGCCCCTATGCTAGCACCAACGCGCAGAGCGACTGGTCCTGTAAACCAAACTTGATCCATGCCGATAATCGCACCAGCCCTCCATTCAGGAAGGACGACAAAGCAGTGATGCCAATGGGTAGGTACTTAGGGTTCTCCTATTGGGTCCTGTCGAAGCCGTGACCCATCTTCTATTCGAAAACTAGTTGCTCCTCCAGTACGATGGAGACGAAGATCAGAAGCCAGTAGCCCATGAGAGCGAGGAATTTCTCGAAAATGTTGAAGAGATCATTGCGGCCAGCGATAGCACAGACGAAGTAAATGGCGACGATGACGCAAACCCAAAGATAAATGGGGATAGCCTTGCCAAATCGGCCTAGCACTTGGCATCTAAGAGCGGTGGCGTATGTGCCAGGGATGTTGTTAGAGATGACGCCCAACGCGACGATGACGCCGCAAAATTTCCCGAAGCCGCCGAGGATGAGAGCGCCGGAGGAGGTGTTGTATGCGGTTGCGAAAGTAGGGTTGGAGATAACGCCTGCGCCGAGACTGACATCCGAGAGGGTGACCCAGACGAAGGAGAGGGTGAGACCGATAAGAAAGGTGGGTTTCTTGTCGGTGTTGACGGGGTAGCATCCGTATAAGTCGGAGCCGGCGCCGGACCAGGAGAGAGGCAAGGATATACAGAGAGAGAAGAAGGAGAGGCGGTGGGCGGTGATTGCTGAACTGGAGATTACTGCGTACTTGGCTACGTGGTCGTCATTGTCTGCTTCTTGGCCGTCTGGTGTCGCCCGATACAATGGTATTGGCAGCTGCCTGCTCAAAACTGTATGTCTCATTCTTCCGTGCCTGGATGATCTTTCTTTCTGTCACTCGAAGCTATGAGCAGTTGACTGATAGAGCTTCCATGGAAAAGCCCAATGCGCGTCGTACTACCGTCACCTAATCGCCGACGCTGTATTTAACATCTCCTCCGACTTGATGATGTTGTTCCTTCCACTGCCATTGTTGATCAAAGCTCAACTTCCCCTCAGGAGGTACGCAGCGCTTCGCAGCTGCTTTACATTCTCACTGACCAGTTGTCTCCAGAAAATCAATCCTTTCAGTCTCGGTATCTTCGTTGTAAGCGCTCCAAGCCCAGGGTTACAAACTTATGTGTACTAACCTTGCCATTTCACAGATTCCTGCTGCAGTTTTGAACCGCTGTTATGACATCACCGCTGGCTACCGCAGCCTCACCTAACTTAAATGGTAGGCCGATGAAACATCCACCGCAGTCATCGTCGCCAACGTCCCCCACCTATGGCCACTCCTAAGCCGCGTCTTCCGTCTGGGCGCCTTCAAGAGTAGCCATGGTCCTGAGTCCTCCAGCCGCCTGAAATCATCCAGCGTGGTGCAAAGCCGGCGACGCCCGACTCATATGGACAACGATGGATATCTGAGGAGCGAGAGCGAGGAGCGCATTGCCAACAAGGGAGCAGGGTCATGGACGACAAACTCCTAGTCGATGAACCATCATCTGGAACTTGGCGCTGGGAATGAAAATGCCTACTCGGCTACTGCTGCAGGTGGGAACGATGATAAGGGGGGCGGTAATGAGATGTGGGGCACGACGAGGAACGAGGAGAACAAGCAGAGTATTGTGAGGGCTGTTCACATTCGACAAATTTCCAGCTAGGAGGTTGAAAAAGACTTTAGGGTGGAAAACGCATTAACGAACGGGGAAACCAAAAAAGGATTAACGATCTATGGAGGCGGTATTGTTTTTGAATTAGACGATAGAGAGACTCGATTGCAGGCTCCATTTTAACATGTGATCATGTCTAGGATACGAGATGGATGTGCTGGAATGTATGACAGACCATTGTTTTCTCTTACCATTGTCGAAGATGGTCGTTGACTTTTGCTCTACTTCCACAGGGCAAACCCAATGCTTTTTCGGGGTTCCATGGATGAGAGTTTGACAGAAGCATGGCCTGTCATGGTGCGCCACACCTTGAATTCGGGCTTAGCGCTAGGGTGAAGACCTATCTACGCGGCAACTTGGGAACGCGACCGATCTCTGTAGGAGAACTTCTACCTATTAACGATAAGATTCACGTACATCATTATCTTCACCAATATGACAGACTCAGAGAAGCCCCCCTTGGCTGATGGCATATCAATAGTAACTCCTTTACACGAAGAACACCAATACCTCAACTTAATCCGAAATATCCTCGAAAATGGCGAAGACCGCCCAGACAGGTGCAGCTACCCACTTACTCTCCCTCAACCAATCCATTGCTAACCAACTCCCAGAACAGGCACAGGAACCCTCTCCATCTTCGCCCCTCCACCTCTCCGTTTTTCCCTCTCCCTACCTTCAAAAGACCCCACGCAACCTCCCACACCTATCCTCCCCCTCCTAACAACCAAACGCGTCTTCACACGCGCCATCATCGCCGAACTTCTCTGGTTCATCTCCGGCTCCACATCCTCTCTTCCCCTCAGCAAAGCTGGAATCAAGATCTGGGACGGCAATGGGAGTCGAGAGTATTTGGATAGTGTGGGGTTGGGGCATAGGGAGGTGGGGGATCTAGGGCCGGTTTATGGCTTCCAGTGGAGGCATTTTGGGGCGGAGTACGTGGATGCTAAGACTGATTATACTGGGCAAGGGGTCGATCAATTGGCGGAGGTTATTGAGAAATTGAAGAACAAGCCGTTTGATAGAAGGATTACACTCAGTGCGTGGAATCCGGCGGATTTGGGTAAAATGGCGCTACCGCCTTGTCACATGTTTTGCCAGTTTTATGTTAGCTATCCACAGGCGGCGAGAGGGACTGCGCAGGGGAGTGGTAAAGCAGCGGAATCTGTGGTCCATACGAACGGCAATGGTGAGCTAAAAGGAGATGGTGACCAACCGGATTCGTCGCCACATGTTAATGGCGGTGCTTCGAGGCATAGCAACTGCGACCATGCCGACCCTGCTACGCGTATCAACGGCAACACCCCACCTAAACCTCGAGGCGTCCTCTCCTGCCAACTCTACCAACGATCTTGCGACATGGGCCTCGGTGTCCCTTTCAACATCGCATCTTACGCCTTCCTAACGCACATGCTCGCCGAAGTCTGCGATCTGACGCCCGGGACGTTTATACATACGATGGGGGATGCACATGTCTATGCAGACCACGTGGATGCACTGAAAATACAATTGGAGAGAAAGCCTAGGGATTTTCCAGAGCTGAATATTCTGGGTGAGCATCCTAGCATTGATGGCTGGAAGGCCGAGGATTTTGAGATCAAAGGGTACAAACCGCATGCTAGTATTGCTATGAAGATGAGTGTATGATATTGACTGCGACGTAATGTATAAGAAAGCAAAGAAGATTTACGGTACATGTCCATCTTGAGGCTGTTATCTGCACAAGGTCTATCTTCTCAAGTATCGTATCACTTTCAAACAGTGTGAATTGCGGAGGCGGCCAACATGCTATCAGGCTTAGCATCAAAACAAATGGCGGTCTCAGACACCAGGGCGATGGACTTGGGCATAAAATATCCTCAAATTGAGCAGGAAGTTAGGCATTCAAGCCTAACCAAGAGCCGGAAACGACGTAACCAGCTCTCGTCTTGAGCAGCAAATCAGGCGATTAAGCCTATCAAAGAGCCAAAGACTTCGCAGCTACGACTTCTCTTAAGGAGAAAATCATACTATCAAACCTATCGAAGAGCCAAAGATCACCCAACCGCGACTCATCTTGAGCCCTGACAGGGGAAATTTTTGCTTTTGCGCACTTTGGTGTTGCCAACTTGGAGCTCTGAAGTATTTCTATAATTTAGACTACACGCACTTTCCATACAAGAGTGAGACTTCGCCTCTTACTTGCTCGAGTCAGGCTCTACGAAATGCCATGTTTGATGAGCTGAGGCTTCCACAAGCTTATGGCGGGGAAGCCTGCATACTACGTGCGAAAAATAACGAAGCGGCGACGCATTACGGCGGATTGAATGAGGAAAGTGACATGTTTCTTAACTTTGAGGGACTACTGGGGGCTAATATAAGATATTGAGCAAAAGAGTCATGAAACCTAAATGCTAAGGATGGTTTAAACATGCCGCTCAGACGCTCCGGGTAGTTGATCGGGGTTGAAGGGGCCCTTTTAGTACACAGTACTCTGCATGGAGGAATTGTATCACCCAAGTAGGGCTCCCGAAGGAATTAGTGTGTCACGCGAGATGAGAGCCTGGAAAGCTGCGCCTTGTCTGAATCGATTCTTGATTTAGCGAATGAGATTCATCGCTGCTGCAATAGACAGCTGGGATGAGTTCCTAATCCCCATTTTCAATGTACATTCATCATTGGGCCTTGTCTTGTGCCCTCATCAATTCATCGTTCCTGCTTCGTGCCTAGCCGACTGCGGTTTTGGGTAATCTTCTAGCGTGTTATTCTTGTGTAGTCGGAATTGCTGGTGCGTATCCTGGCTGGGAAGCAGAAATATACGATGCTATATCCATCTTCTGTCCAGTTCGTGGCCATCTTCACCCTCTATCATATCTCTCCCATCAGTAATTACAACTTCAAGATAGGGATGCGAGTTCAGCGGGAGTAAGACAGTCTAGGAACATGTCTCCAGACTTCCGTACGCGTCTAAAAAAAAATCAAACAATCTTGGAGCATCTACCGGGCGATTGAATAAGATACTCTCATACGAGGCTTTGCGCGCAGCAAATGCAATGTATCATAGCTTTCGTCCCGCAAGCATTCTACTCTAGCAAGTGGCTTGTAAATACGACCTTAGGATCCTAAGTTTACTTCAATTCCTTCAATCGAGCAAGTCTCTCAGTGGCTTTATATCGATATTGGGTGGGCGTCACCCTCGTACAATTCTGATAGTCGACCCAATCTGCTTCATCTTGGCCATTGTGCATTATGGCCATTGTTCCTTTGTTGTATTCATCCACTTTGGCGCGAGTTTTGGGATTGGCGTGCCATAAAATGTTGTTCCCAAAAGTAACACCAGTCACTTCCAATCGGATGTAATAAATTTGTTCAAAGGAGCGGCCGTACTGCCAGAAGCAAATATGGTGATGGCCCATAGCCGAGTCAAACTCGGGCGCCTTTACTGGTCTTGAGTCCCATTGAAAGTTGAACGTGGTATTGCCGCATCGGACATTCAACTATCATTTCCTCCTAGAGCGTGATGATCTTCAGAAACGACGCCATTTCGAATCTAGGGAGTCCTGCAATGCCGAATTCTTTGAAATTGCCCTTAGTACCGACGGCGGCTCGGGCGTCGCTGGTGTTCTGTAACGGCACCTCCCCACGAGAGGCCGGTGGTCTTAGAGGCTCTTGTACGCCTGTGGTGCATCTTTGGAATCACCGATAGGTCTGGCTGAGATGATAAGAGCTGGTTGGCGTGCTGGTGGTGGAGATGCTGCCATCATTAGAGCGGAGGTGCCATAGAGCGAATCGTCCATGATCACTTTCATGGCTGAGCATACCTCGTTAGCGCGATTGGTAGGGAATGTGAAGGTTCCCATCTAAACGACACATCTGTCATGACCGAGAAGTGGGAGAGGATGGGTTCTGACCACGAGCTGGGTGATGAGTCTGAAGAACTGACCGGCGCCACGAATGGCCCAGAGAAGGTCAGGGTATGCCGGCTCTGTCACTTCTAAGAGCCCTCCGTTTGCGGTAACCAGGCGTGCTGATACGACGTAATCGGATCCAAAGCCGGTGAAGGACAATGAGATGGGAATACCGCCGTCGAGAAAATAGGGGATTGCGCCCGCGGTGTTACCATTTCTCAAGGCTTTGGTGAGCAAGTCAGATCATGAGCACGTCGAAGGTGATGTCCATGCAGGAAATAGCACAGAAGGTCCCTGTATGTACCTGTGAAAACTACGGCCTTCGCAAGACAGACCGCTACCTTTTTTTGGAGGACGCCGCCTTTGAGTGCTGTCTTGTAAGAACTAGCATTATCTTCGACTACAGAATAATGACTCTATTCGATCACGATGGCGTCGCTGCCGATAGTGGGCCATTCACTGTGGCCACCACTCCCCACAACGAAAGCGATCCACGTCCCAACGGCCCATTGTACCTGCGCTGTATGTAGGCTCGTGAGGACCTATCCCTTACTCACACCTAGATAATTATATCGTCTTCTGAATATCCTCTTCAGAGGTGAGAAGGAAAATTGCTCCTAGTATCTGCTTGTCGATGTCCGTCCACCGTTCCAGACGCTCTTGGAAGGTTGCGTCTGAAGGATTTGTCAAGATTTCAGAGCTTGACGACAAGGCATGCTTGCGAGAAGAAAGCTGCAGGAAACTAGACATGATAGCGCGTAATTCCGAGAGTTGTGGGAGGAGTATTTAGCACAGGTTGATTTGGCTGTTGTGGTTACGAGGTCTCGAATTGGCAGTTTAGGAAGATAATAAAATACCGAGAGGGTGTACGAAGGCCAGGCTTGTATAAAAGGACCATTCGAGAACCTTAGCTATTTTGAAGCTTCCAACCGAACAAAAAAGAATAGGAGACTGTTCTCCCCAATGTCTGCAATGACTTTAGGGTATCCTTAGCGATCGCCCCCTGTTTGTGAGCAATAGGGCAGATGCAATGGTTTTCGCCTCAGTGCACGTCTCTAGACCAAGCTGTTCTCTATTCAATTGATTGGCCTATGTCAGGAAAACTGAAACTTCGGCTCTATTCGATATCCTTGAGATACTCAGCGTTGAAAAGCGTGATTTGCTGCTTGTGATGTGAGGTTTTGAGAGTTGCAATCGATAAGACCGGAAGAGGCGCCACCAGCGCTACCGTCTCGGCTTAGTTTACCCCGCAATGTTTTCTGAAACTGACCTTTGGATAGATCCATCGAAATTGAATTAGAGAGGCATCCCATTTGTGAATTGTCTCCTGAACACTGACGAAACGTGAACAGCGAAAGCGGACTCGGTACAAGCTGTCAATGCCACCTTGTTGATCGCTGACTAAACGCTGAAGTTCTGAGCATGATACTCTAGATATCCAGGATGCTTTCATCCCACAGGACCGCAAGCCATCGGAGCTTGCACAGTTCAACCGCGTTGCTCGTGGTATCAAGCACCTCCCGAGCCAGCATTCGTATACGAGGAGCTCTTACGACTCGTCGTGACTTCTCAGGGGGATCAAAGCATAAGCTGGGCTCCAATCGTGCAGGCAAGGTATGGAAAGGCT